>ENA-UOJO01000396-UOJO01000396.1-human-gut-metagenome-genome-assembly--contig:-P57-NODE-396-length-69975-cov-13.419551_pt1 | contig 69975 bp, 80 predicted proteins | sample MGYA00242351_ERZ723898 | MGnify/ENA metagenome assembly ERZ723898 | reverse complement strand
GTTAAACTCTCAAATTGCATTGGAAGGAACCTTTGTGGAGTGAGAGGATTTCCTCATTGGTCAGGGTCCCCATGTTCAGCCGCATGTAGTCGGGAGCCATCGTCAAAATCGGAGTGCCTTCGATTGATAGAGGGAAGGCCATCTTGGTGGCGAGGACTAGCGAGGGGCGGGCCTTAAACATAGCGTCGTAAAGGGTTTCGCTATATCGAACGGCGTGATGTCCCCAGAAATAAATTTCGGTGGCATACATACAATCCTTGCCTCGCCGCGTCGTTGGCGTGTTTAGCCGGAGGATGCGCACCGTGTGGTCCCCATACGCCTTCGGGTCATAAAATGTGCGGATGATGAAGTGGGTATCTGTCATGATTACCTTGCCGATTCCGAAGGCTTCAATCAGGAACTTAGTCCGCACGGATTGGAGATTGTCAGCCTCCGGATACCGGGGAATATAGAGTTCAGATTTAGTCATGGAGGGAAGGATAATAGTATCCCAAAGTTCCCCGGTGCTTCCCTCATTATTGCTAGACCAAGAATGAAGGAGCATGATTTGTTGAGCGAGTGCGATAGGTTTCATATCTGTTTTGTTTTTGTAGAGCGATTTATGGTTTCTAGATGTTAAACTCTCAAATTGCATTGGAAGGAACCTTTGTGGAGTGAGAGGATTTCCTCCTTAGATAGCGTGCTCATTTTAAGCACCATGTGGTCAGGCGTCATGGACAGAATCTCCGCACCCGGCTCCGTAGGAAATATACAACCCAATTTAACGGAGCGGGCAAGAGATGGGCGGGCCTTAAACATAGCGTCGTAAAGGGTTTTGCTATACCTAACGGCGTAAAAATTATGGTAGGAAAATAGGGTCGCATAATCATGATTTTCTCCGCGCTTCACCTTATGGTAGTTGAGACGAATGATGCGCACCGTTCTATCCTCATAGGCATTCGGGTCGTAGAGTGTCCTAATCGCGAAGAAGATGCCTGACGTGAATACCTCCCCAATACCAAAGGATTCAATCAGGAATTTGGTCTGTTCAGATTGGAGAATATTATCCTCCGGGTTCCGGGGAATATAGAACTCTCCCTTGACATGGGCAGGAAGAACCATAGGGCTTCCAAGTTTTCCGGTACGACCATTATTATCCCGTGCCCAAGAATGAAGGAGCATGATTTGTTGAGCGAGTGCGATAGGTTTCATATCTGTTTTGTTTTTGTAGAGCCATGTGGGGGTTCTAATTAGAAGAGGGGGCGAGTGAATCCCATGTCTTCAAGGCAACGGGCGAGGCGATTTGCTTCCAGCTGATGCCGCTTTAGGCGTCGGCGTATGATGTCAATGCCCCACTCTACCAGTAGCTGGAAGACAAACCAGCCCGTGATGATGACGCACCATGTAAGGTACGATATGAGAAGTTCACCAGTGGCAAGGAGATAACCTAAACAAACCAGTGCGCTTACGAGAGCAACAATGTCCACTACCGAATGAAGGTGCTCCACGATGCTCCACAAGGCATGAAGCCTATCGGCTCGCCCGATGTGGTGGAGACAGTTCTTGCGGAGGATGACGACGTTAGATTCTTTTTCGGGTGTCATATTATAGAGCTATGTAAGGGTTCTAAGGGTTCAACGGAGTACGAGCTTCACGGTTTCCAGATTCAAATCATCGTGCCATTTGTTGCTCGTAAACTTCACCATGCAGGGGAGGAAGAAACGTTCCGCTATCTTGCGAACCTTTATGGAGTTAAGTTTATTCATGGATTCCTTATCGGGTGTGAGGAATCGGAAGCGCATATAGGTGAGGCTACCGTCAACCATGAAGTCCACCGCCCCTGCTTCCTGCGCAATACGCAACCCCACTTCCTGCCAGTTCTGATTAACCACCGCAATAAAGAGCTTTGCCAGTTCTATAGCATCCCCTACAGTCAGAGCCGCCGTTTCCGCAAGTTTCCACACCGTGCCATTCCACTTCAACTTGTGGAGCCGGACAATGCACGCGCCATTGTGTGTGCGTTCCAGTTCGATTGCGTAGGGCCGCATGTACGGCTTAACATATACCGTTCCTTCTCCATCCCATTCGGAAGGCCTGTCTATCCTATGGGATATTACACCAGCCTTAAAAGAAAAGATTGCAGGTTGAAGTTTATTGATTCGATTTGTGAGTTTAAGCCATTCCGTGCGGGAAAGTTCATCACGTTTCCTGCCCTTAATATCAATGTCAAATGCAGTCATAATTTTGTAGTGTTCTTTGTTGGTTCTAAGGGAAAAGATAATACTCTATCAGGTTTTTACTTTAATATGTATGATACTGTCCTTCAAGGATATTTGCATAGGCTTCAACGCGTTCGGTAGGTACGATATGATAGCCGTTGCAACTTGCGAGCCGTTCCATATCCCGCATTTGCCGGGTAGTGGTTTGTGAATATTCTTTGGTCGTAACATACAGTACTTTACCTCGGCGGTCGACGGTGGCAACGTGCGTTTGATAGGAGAAAAGTCGGGTGCGCTTCCATGTCATGGAGCGCAAACGCACTCCGTATAATCCGGTCCGCAAGGGAGACTTGCCACTTTCTTTTCTGCCTTCAAGGTATTCCTTGCCTAATTTTTCAATGTAGGTTCTCATGGTGTTTTATTGTTTGGTTAGAGTTATTTGAGGGTTCTAATAAATAGGGTAGCTGGGGCGGGGTTTAAGTCATGCCCTGTAGGGGGGAAGGGTGGAAACGGTTGTGTGGTTATAGTCGAAGCGATAGTATTGTGCACCAGTCAGGTTTTTAAGGCCTTGCTTCAAGCTCTCCACTTGCTCTTCCACTTTAACGGCTTGTGTAAAATAGGCGCACACGTAGTCGGAATTGCAAAGGCGGTAGTTTGAATCCTCGATTTCTTGAAGCTTGGTATCAAGGCGAACCATATCATTGAAGATTCCTTCAATGAATTTCTCCATGTCCCTCCCGGTGACAATCCGCTTCTGCTTCTGCGTCAATTCGTTGACGTCAAAGTTAAAGGAAATATTTATGTTATCATACATGCCGGGGAGGATATGATGAAACACCACTTTCGGCCATGCGTAGTGACTTCTATCTATATAGGCTCGGATTTTAATGTCCGCTTCAACACTTTGTGTAATTGCGGCGGCCAGACAGTCATCCATCATCCGTTCTACTCGGACGTTATAGACCTTGCCTTCAAACTGGCGAAGGCGTTCGGCCACTAGTGCCAGCATGCGGTGAGTAATAAAGGCGGCCAGACCATAGGCGGCATTATCTCGGACAACCTGTTTCAGGATATGCCCCATATTTTTCACCGGGATGACATAGTCATTCTGATTATTCTTCATGAGGTCGTCACGTACCTTGTCTACGGCGGCATCGATAGCGGCATTTGCCCGTTCAGTAAGGGCGTTGATTCCGGCGGCACTGGTGAGGTTTGTGGATGTAGTATTCATTGTTTTATTCTTTCTATTGGTTTGTTGTTTGGTTTATTGTTGCGGGGCTTGTCCCCCGCTGGATGATTTCAGTTTAGCAGATTTTATTATCTTGTCAAATAATTTTTATGTGTATGACAAAATCCTATGGGACAATTTGCAAATAGGAGACGTATTGAGAATTAACCTGCCGGGTATCTCCCGCTTGGCATACATTCTCCATGCCGAAAGGGAACCATGCTATTTTATCAGGGCGGGGTAGTCTTTCAAGGAGAGTGTGCGGGGGTTCATCCTTTGAAGAGATAAGCATAACGCCATACGTTCCAATCCGATACAGGACAATGTCATCTTTCTGGCTCTTGCTTCCCGGCTTGGCATACCGGGGAAGGAGTAGCAGACAGTTAGCGCAATCGGACGGATTAAGCAGGTACTCTTTCCGGTGAAGGGCGTTGAAGCTCCGGATAGTGAGGCGCATCTTACCACCCGTTACCATTTCCGTTTCTATTCTGATATGTAATTCTGATATGTCTTTCATGGTCTGTAATTTATGATTGGTTTATTGTTAAACCCCGGAATCCCCGGAACCCGTTGCACCCGATATCCCCCGCATTCCGGGGGCGGGAATTATTCCTTTGTCTTTCTACTTTTTCTTTCTATTTGGTTAGAGTTATTTGACGGGTTCCGGGGATTCCGGGGTTTAAATGTTCCACGTGGAACAATTTTGATTCCCCGGAACGCGCCGCGAATGATTTATATTCTTCCAGTTGCCAGCGTTTGGCCGTGCATCGTGCGAATCCAGAAGTTAACGATATCACGGGGACGGGGGGATACATTGTGGCCGTTCATATCGGTGAAAGTATGTCCCGTTTCTACCAAGCCAATCAGGTTGCGGATAGTACTGCGCAGGGTTTGATTCCCTTTCAGGTACACCTTTACCCGGCTACCGTCTGTAAGCCTAAGTTCAAGGTAGCAGTTAGTCATCCGGCAACCCGGATTTATCCATGATAGGACTGCTCCCATGTAGCGGGGCAGGACATAGTATTTTACGCAGGGGCAGGGTGAACCGAAAGCCGGAGTGGCAGAATGACGGGCAACCTTCTGGCCTTCAACTAGGGGGGCAAGATAGTAGTCTTTTTTCCACTCTTCAATGTTTTCAATGTCGTCAGGGGCGAGGCTTTCATCTTCCCCACACGCCAAGTAATTGAGGGCATAGGTGGGAATGTCATGGATAAGGGCGTAGTCTGATACTTTAAGCACTTCCGGTTTAGTTGTAGTCTTCATAATATGGTTGCTTTCTATTGTTTTATTGTTGTTTGATTTTATAGGGCGGCGTAGTTATTCAATGGGAAGCGGCGTAAGTATAGAAGCTTTAGCTACTGACTGGCAGAACCGTTGTTCCAGATACCGGTTAATTTCCGCCGGGTCGTAGGTACACCAAGCCCCTAACTCATTCTCATTCACCGCCTTCCACAATCGCACAATGTCAGAATCATCTATTGCGGGCAGGGCGTCCCACGGGTATATGTTAAGCAGGGCGGCAATGGGGCGTGCATGCGAAGATGACTTGGCGAAAAAGATAAGAGACAGAAGGCCTTCGCCGTTTTCGTAGAATGCCCATGCCGGGATTTCGTTGTCTTTCAGTTCAATTTGAGTGTTCATGATATAGTGTTTTTTAGGTTTGAGGCTATGCGGGAGCTTGTCTCCCGCTTGCTGATTTTAGTTTATCGGATTTTATTATCTTGTCAAATACTTTTTTAGGGCGGTGTAACTTTTCAGGGGGGGGGAACTTAACGGTTATACACAATCCTTGCGCCCGCTTCTTCAAGGGCAAGACATAGTGGGTCTGAAATAAAGGCACGGCTGACTACCATTTCATGAGGGCGATAGTCCGCAATGCTGATTGCCCGCATTTCCCCAGATTCCCGGCCCCTGACAAGCAAGGTAAGCTTGCTTCCGGTTGCTTCCGCTAGTGCGGCGATTAGTCCTAGCTCTTCATCATGGCGTGCGGACAACTGGAAAAGGTAGGGGCGCGTTTCCCGGATATGGGCGGCTAAAATATCGATTGCCTTTTTCTTTTCGTCTTCATTCATTGTCTTATTTCTTTCTATTGTTTTATTGTTAATATGTTAGGGCGGTGTAACTTTTCAAGGGCGGGGATTAGTAAATCTCTTCCAGCTCTTCCCATTCACCCGGACGGGTGAAGAATGATTTAAGGTTTGCGTACTCATGGCATGCGCCCGTGTACTTGCAATATGAATCCATATTGTATTCCCCCGTATCTACCTCATAAGCGGGCAAGCCCATTTCTTTACAGAAGTCACGATAGGAACCGCAATCGGACTTACACAGGCAAGCAAGTACGTCATAGGCGGTGGGAGTCTTGTGCCTGTCCGCATGGGACTGATAGAAGGTGATGAATATTTCCCGCCTTTCTCCCTTCTGACGGTCTTCCCGGTGTAAGACAATTTCCCATGTGCTATGAGCCTTATCATCCCATAGGGGCGTAAACATGCCCTTATACTTTCCGGTGATTCTGATTCCGCAATTTTCAAGGAATCTTTTTGCATGGTCGTCGTAGATGCTCATTGTATTATTTCTTTCTATTGTTTATTGTTTTAGGTTTTGATTTTATAGGGCGGTGTAATTATTCATGGGGCGGGATTAGCAAATCTCTATCAGCTCTTCCCATTCACCCGGACGGGTGAAGAAGGATTTAAGGTCCGCATACTCCTGAATAACTCCGCCGTACATGCTATAGGACCTCATATCATAATCGCCCGTCTCCTCGTCATACAGGGGCAATCCATAAGCTTGGCAAAACTCTATGTACGAGCCGCAAGGAGACTTACACAGGCAAGCCAGTACGGCATAAGCGGTGGGCGTCTTTCCCCTGTTGGCATGGGACTGATAAAACGTGATAAAGATTGCATGCCTTTCTCCCTTCTGACGGTCTTCCCGGTGTAAGACAATTTCCCATGTGCTATGAGCCTTATCATCCCATAGGGGCGTAAACATGCCCTTATACTTTCCGGTGATTCTGATTCCGCAATTTTCAAGGAATCTTTTTGCATGGTCGTCGTAGATGCTCATTGTATTATTTCTTTCTATTGTTTTGTTGTTAGTATGTTAGTATGTTAGTTTGTTAGAGCGGTGTAACTTTTCAGAAATTAAACCCGGCTTATCAGTTTGAGGACAAGGTTTAACCCGTCATCATAGGTGCACACCATATGACGGCCTGCCTCATAGGTCTCACATTCTGCGGGCGTCAGATAGTAGCGGTGGACGAAAAAGGCAGGACTAGGACGGCCATAGCGGTTATAGTCCCATGAGGCAGGGGCCTGTGAATCGTCCCACTGTAGCCATGCCACCGGAACATATCCGTATGAGGTATAGAGTTCTACGAGTTTATCGGTAGAGAGTGCGAAAAGCCACTTTCCCCCGTTGCCGTGAATGGAACCGAAAACGTCATCCAGCGGGACTACCGCACCCGGGTTTTTGACTAGGGTGGCAATTTCGCCAGTTGGTAGGATTGCCCACACGGCGGAGACGCGCCCGCCGTCACTATCTCCTTCAACGTATGCAAACCGTTTTGCGTCCTCGTAAAAGTCCGGAGAATGAACGTCTACCGCACCTTTGATTCCTTCCGGGTGCAAGTCCCGGAAATGATTTGCAAGGCCCGTGAATGTGGTGGCGGGAATGTTAATGATTTGATTGTTCATTGTTTTATTTCTTTCTATTGTTGATTTGATTTATTGTTGCGGGGCTTGTCCCCCGCTGGATGATTCCACTTTAGCAGATTTTAGAGTGTTGTCAAATTATTTTTTATTTTTGTATGACACAATCGTAAGTTATTCATCCGCAATGTTGAATGCGTAGCGAGCGGCGTAGCCCATGCGCTCTTCTTCCAGCATTGTTTCAACTTCTCCGGTGGGATAGATGACGGTGGAATACGCAACCGGGCTGCCTGCTTCCGTTTCAAGGAACGTGTTAATCTCGGCAAAGTCATAGTTAACGCCTTCCCACATGCTAATCATTTCAAGGTCTTCCAGCGCGGGCAAGATGTTCTCCGGCAGGATATCGAACACCGCCGCAACAGGGTTAGCATCTGAAATGGTCTCCGCGAACAGAACGAGAGACAGGACGCCCGCGCCGTTTTCGTAAACCGCCCATGTCAGCGTTTCACCAGCGTTTAATTTGATTTGATTGTTCATTGTTTTATTTCTTTCTATTGTTGATTTGATTTATTGTTGCGGGGCTTGTTCCCCGCTGGATGATTCCACTTTATCAGATTTTCGTACCCTGTCAAATTATTTTTTATTTTTGTATGACACAATCGTAAGTTCCTGATTCTTAAAGGGTGAAGAGAGTAGCGCGATTTTCCGGCGCAACCGGGTGGCAACCTTGCGGACTAGTGCGAGCTTTTCAGCCGCAACGGCGGGTGCGGTTGTGTCATCCGTCCAGCGCACGCCTGCGATATAGTCCAGCAGGTCCAGCGGATAGCCGCACACTGTAATGTATCGCATGAGTGCGGCTTTGACGTCATCTTCCGTTCCCCCGTCTACGGCGGTAGCTAACTCTGTCATACCTGCGTCTGTGGCGTAGTCATAGATTGCTTTAAGGTGCGTTGCGGCGGTGTACTTAATTGCACCGTCTTTGCGGTCCAGTATGATATCGATAATCATTGCTTTAATCTCCTTTCTTTTAGATAGTGTTCTCATTGTTCCGGGTTGTTCCCGGTGGATGATTGCAATTTAACACGGCGGGCGGGGGCGTCAAGCGGTTTTCTTTCCGGCGCGTTGTAACCTACTGACTGTCTGCGTGTTATAATTGTGTCATACAACTTTCCCGGTTCCCCCCGGTTCCCCCGGTTCCCCCGGTTCCCCCGGTTCCCCTTTATATATATAGTGTAGGGTATTCTTTTATATTCTTTTGGTATCTTTTGGCATTGTAAATGGTAAATGTAAATGTAAATGTTCCACGTGGAACATTTATGCATTTATGCAATCGGGCAATCGGGCAATCGGGCAATCGGTTGTGGTGGGATAGCGGGTTCAACGGGAATGGTATGTTGTGGTGGGATAGCGGCTTCAACGGGTTCAACGGGTTCAACGGGTTCAACGGGTTCAACGGGTTCAAGATAGTTAAAGATTCTTAAACATTCCTCCCTTGTAAGTGCCGTCTAACTTTATAAGTCCAGCCTAACAATCTTTGAAGATAGATAGTCCAATATCGGACTATCTGACGGCAAAACCGCAGAGACAGGCCGCATGCCGATTGCACCGCTACAGGTACGCAAGATATAGGGGCGTGACAATTTGACATACAAGATATAGAGGTTTTACAAAAATGTAAAAGCCATTAGTCCAATATTTGACTATCAATGAGGGGAAGGATACCTATACCCCCTAGGGTATGCTTCATATGTTGTTGATACTTAACCCGTCCCAGACTGGACAATTTGAGGGCAAGACCCTGCCCCTTTCTGCCTTCTCCAGCACCTTCAATTTCAATTCCTATCGGATTAGTAGGAGTACCATTTGCCGATTTTGCATTATATGTATTATGCGAAGTATGGAAGCAGATTCCTTTGAGCATCAACGAGTTACGTATATCAGGGTGTCAATGGGAAACAGACTTTGCACCCACGGATTCCGAGGAGACCAAGGCACACCGTTTCCCTACAAGTTCCTTATCATCAGACGGTTGCAACTGATTCCGAGGATTCAATGGATTGCATGGCGTACCGTTCCCGTGACAAGGGCGGTGGCAGGTGCGGAGGCAGTTCCGCACGGGTGGCATACCATTCCCGTTGCAACACGGTGGCATATCTTACCGATTCCGGTGCCTGTGGGGGATAGGCAGGCCTCTGAAACATACCGATTCCGGTGCAATCAGGGGCAAAAAGGTTCCGTGATGCACCGATTCCGTGGGCATAGGGGGAAACTGGATGCCAAGAAATACCAAGTACCACCACGGTTTCCCAGGCTCCGGGGTTGCACGCGGCCCATAGTAAATAGTTGGGTCAAATTTTTTCCGTGGGGTACGGGGGAGGGAGTACCCTTCTGGGCATGTCGGTTGTCGGTTGTCGCTCCAACTGGCGTTGTCGGTTGTCAAGCAAAATCGACATGCGGCGGGTACATGGATAGGTACATGGTCATGGCCGCTTCGCGGGGTGCGTGGGTTCCGTGGGTTCAACATGATGGTCATGACCTCTGGTCTGTTTCAGCCTCGTCTGGTCTGTGCCCCATTCCCTCTATGTCAAGAAAAATCGACACGCGGCTAGTCCACGGGGGACGTATCGACCTAGAAGGCGGGTATACTCTTCGGGCGGGTAGTTATAGCAGACCAGCGGTTGTGGCGCGTTCTAGGGTAGGACCCTCGATTAAATTCGGGCAAATTTACTAGAGTGTGGCGGGGTATAGGTAGCGAGATGGTACATTAGTCATGAAACAGGAGATAGGGCACTACCATCGACCAAATTTGCGCACGGCGGGCATGATGCGTCGGAGCGGCTCTCGCGGATTTGGCGGTAAAGAAAAAGCCCGCAGGTAGCTTGACGAGACTACCTACGGGCGTAACTATGGAAAATGCCAGTAGAAAGGAGAGTGTTTGGTCCACTCCTGTGGCATGCGGATTCCCCGCTTGGGATAGCCAGAAGCATTGAGCTTAGCTGGTTCGGTTGCCGTTCGGAGCGAACAGGTGCAACATACCACATCAGGGGAGAAAGTCAAGAGGAAATCAGCGTGATGGACGCGTTTACGAATTTAATCCAGTGTGGCGGGGTAGAAGGAGGGGATGGGGTCCGGGTGGATAGTTGTAGCGGAGGGAGGGTTGCGGCGCGTTCTAGGGTAGGACCATCGATTAAATTCAGGGGATTTGGAAATGGGGCGTACACATGTGGGCGCGTATATACGCGTGCATAACAAAATAACATATTGGCAGAGGATTGTCTTGACTTTTTCGAGGGGGCTGGTATTATACGGCCAGACAGGAGGGCAACGCGCGGAGGGTAGGCAGTAAGGTAAGAAGTAAGACCTACTCGAAGCAATGCCCTCCTGTCACCCATCTCCTAGGTTGATGTTCCCAAGGCGTAGCCCTTCGGAGGTAGGCATGTCCTGCTTCCGAAGGGTTTTTCTTTAGCCGGAGAACCCCATACTCATAAGTGGCTGACGCCCAATGCTGTTCTCTTAATCCGTTCATTCTCAATCTTGTAACATCTACTAACAACCTATAACAAGCATGATTTAGAGTAGTTGTTACGCTAACCCCTTCTTTTTTAATAGTTTAACAACTATAACAACCAAAACAAGCAAAAATAGTAGTTATATAAGAAAAGAGGGGTATAGGGGGGGCCTTATATACACATATATAGAGTCTGTAGAATTTGCTTGTTTGCTTGTTATAGTTGTTAAGTCGTTTATTATCAATGACCCAGCGTAACAACTTCTTTCGAGCTTCAGCTGTTAAGTACTTGGCTCTTAACATCTTACATCGAGATTTTGATAGGTTGTTACGCTAACTCATTCAGTTTTAATCGCTTTCCGAGTTAGCCCTTTCCCTATCATAAAAACATGGTCCGCGGAGCGCGTAGCGCGACCGCCATACGGCATGAGGACGAGTGCGTACACGTTTAACTACGATTTTTGCTTGTTATGCTTGTTATAGTTGTTAAGTCGTATATACTCAATCACTTACCGTAACAACTACTCTAAATATTGCTTGTTACGTGCTTGTTATAGGCCGTAGATTCTACTTGACAACCCCCGGAACCCGTGGTAGCCTCGGACACCGTTCGACCTCCGGACGGCAATTCAAACCATAGGCCACGAGGGTGCGGACTACGCCGTCCACGCTCCACTGGCCTCATTCATAAAAGTATGCAATCCATTACTCTAATCCCCACGCCTTGGGATTTGTTGGAGCGGAGTAACGCTCCTCGCGTCTTTACCGGAAGCGGGAAGACTCCACAGGCAATTACAATCGACTGTCTCATTAACTTCCTCCGCAGTAACGACATCGCGGACGAGCGGTTAAAGACAAGTCTCCAATTATCACTCCTTCTCGATAAACAGGCAGGGCGACCGCTTCGTGCGCCATTGGCTCCCGCCTATGAGAAGGTCTATACCCGATGGAAGGAGAACAGCCCAGATGGCGAGGTGAAGGTCAAGAATGCACTTCCTGCCCTCATCCCTTCCGTCATCTTCCATTCCGTCCCATCTATGCTGGGCGAGAATAAGAAGACCGTTGACCCGCGTACCGCATTGCGCCGGGCTATCTCCTTCTGGTCCCACTCCGGTATCATTGGTCTGGACATTGACCTAAAGAAGAAGGATGAAGATACGAACCCCGCCACTACGGAGGAACTTAAACGCATTGCCGAGGATAAGCTCTCCCACTTGCCCGGTTACTTGTTCGGGTACGTCAGCCCCAGTGGCGGGTTCAAGTTCTTCGTCCAAGTCGATGAACGGGCACGCGAGGCTCTCAACATCTCGGAACCCCCGGATTCCACGGATTCCACGGATACCCATATCCCGGATATGGGCAAGTACGTCGCGGCTATTCGTCAGGCTCGCCACCAGCTAATCTGCAAATACCTGTGGGACCAAGTGTACAACCTCTCCGGTCTGACCTGCGACCCCGCATGTAAGGACATCTCCCGGTTGCAGTTCCTCTACCACGGGGAGTTGGTGGAACGGGATAAAGATACGCCGCAGGTATTTACCGTGCCCTCCCTTGACAAGCTGGTCGAACGGGCTACCAAGGAAACCGTGGCTCCCGCGGCAGAGGATGACCTCCTGACCGAGCGGGACCCGCTTCCCATTCTTATCTCCGAGTTCCCCAAGTGGCTGGACGATAATGGCTACGCCGAACAGGCCGAGGGCTTCCGGGCAATGCGCTGGGAGGGGAACCACATGTACGGCATGTGCCCCGCGTGCGCAAGCGTATGCACGGGACACCGTGCCGACCGTGACCTGCAATTCAACATTGTCCGGGACTTCCCATCTACCTCATGGTTCCATTGCCTCCATAGCTCCTGCCAAGACAAGGACCGGAAGGTGAAGAGCATGAATGACCTGTTCCGCATGTATGTGCTGGACATCGAGAACAGAGACATTGCCACCATAACCCCTCCGGTTACGGATGCTGAATCTGAATCCTTGCTGGATAAGATATATAACCCCGACGCAGAGCTAAAGAAAATCCTTGCCGAGACCGGACCCTTACCGGAGGGGAAGGCTTATCAGGCCAAGAAACCTGAACGCTGGGCTACTCTCGACTTCCCCATGAAGGACCCCAAGAAGGACATCGTTTCCGTATCGTTCGTTAATGTTAGCTTCCTTCTTGCCTCCATTGGTCTCCGCATTGTGACCGATGTAGCTAATGAGACCAAACTGGTGCTGGACCTCGTGAGCCGAAGGCTCTATCCTTACGACCCGGAGTTCGTGAACCACATCGCGGGCAAGTGGGCCAGCTATCTGGCAGTAGGAACGGCTACCTCCAAATTGCAACACGAACTGGACGCAACCTTCCGCAGTATCTCCACCAACTTCTTCTACCACCCCCTCGCATCCACCTTGTGCGTAAAACCTTGGGATGGTATTGACCGAGTGGGGCAGTACATCCGTACTCTTGAACTGGAAGAGGGCATGGCCCCGGAAGGCTATACCGAAGAAGAGTGGCTGGACTTCGTGCTCCGTACATGGCTCTACACGGTCCTCGACCACATGGAGAAGTCGATGGAAGATGTTAATAACATGTGCCCCATCTTCTGCCCCATCTTCATTGGTAGCCAAGGTAGCGGTAAATCTTACTGGGCCTCTAAGCTCCTTGCCGACTATCCCGGATGCTTCACGAGTAGCTTCGACATCCACAATGAGAAGGATGCTATCGTACAGAAGAGCAGTACCCATGTTATCCAGCTGGACGAGATTGACCGAATCCTCTCTAACCCGGAGGACGCGAACAAAGTGAAGAATGCTCTTGACATCCAGCCCGCCAAGACCCGTGCGGCATACCAGCGTGACCAGCGGATGTATAAGCCGAAGGCGGTGTTCATTGGTACGTCCAACGACCCCAACCCACTGACGGATGCCACGGGGAACCGCCGCTACTCTGTCCTTTATGTCCGCAGTATGGGAGGGGACCTAGCTACGGCGAAGAAGGTTCGTGATTCCATAGATATACAGCAACTATGGGCGCAGGTGTATGAGAACTACCACTCGCTAAGCAAGGATGTTAGCGAACTTGTAAGCATGGTGGTGCAGAAGTCCCAAGAGATAAACACCAAGTATGGCATGCGGGAATCCGCGGAGGAATCCCTTGTGACCCAGCTTCGTCCGGTTGATTGGGACATAGATACGGATAAGGAGGGCAATCCTTTGTGGAAGCATATTCCCATCACCTATACGGGGCCGCAAGCTCTCCTGCATATTCTCTACACCATCCGAGATACCGGAGTAGTAACAGACCAGCCGCGTTCCGCTAACGCTCCTAAGCGTCAGTCCCTCGCAGGGTTCAAGACCGCCATCACCACTTACTTCCAAGACGAAGCATGGTGGAAAACGAAACAGGTGTCGGGAGGAAGACGGCGCATGAGGTTCCTCCATGTAGAGGACTGGCTCAAGTACGCAAGCGACAGTACTAAGGCCCGTTGGTATCGGGACTTCCCTGAATGGGAAGAACAGGACAAACAACGCCAAGAAGTAATCGTAGGATAGTGAGCGAGTTACAACTTCATCAAAAATTTCTTCTAAAAACTTCTTGACAAAAATCTAACACGTGATATATTGGCCTCGTCACCGGGATTCCGGGGCGGGGCCAATCCCGTTCCGCTAATCCCATAGAATAATAAAAAGCAAACCAGCAATAAATACATGAAAGTACAAGCCATCCTGTTAGTTCTCGTTCTTTTTGTTCTTCCGGTAGTAATAACGTCTCCGAAGAACTACGTAAAGTTGTTCCACTACATCACCTCACATGTGGGTGCTTGGCTTAAAAATTATTATCAAAGGTGGAACGATGATAGTTCAGGCCTTGCTCGGTCTGAAGTATTATTTGCCGCTACTATACTTGCTTGTGTTTTTGTAGTCCCTTATGGCTCGTTGTTTATCTTACAAGGTACTCCTGTTTGGAAATACCTTGCCTCACTTATAATTTGGGAGGAACGTTCTGGGAATGCACAATATACAGTAATGGCTCTCCTTGGTCTTAGTTGTCTCTTTATTACTTTCGGAGTAACTGTCATCTCTTGCCTGATTCAATCTCACTTCATTAAACCCAATCAAATAAAACTCGAACAACAGTAATACCCAAACCTCTTATGCCCAAAAGACTTATGACATTGGAAAACATGGACTACTCTCAAAGATTTAAGGATAACTTCATGGACATGGTACGGATGCTTCCGTATGCCTTCTTCTGTCCTTTACTCTTTGTCACGTACCTTAAATCACACCTGCCCCAGTCTTCTTGGATGATGTGCTTCTTGACCGTTGTCGGCATGAGCCTGATTCAGATTCTCTTTGCCGCGGCCATGATTTCCATTCCGAAGAAGGAGCACATGTTCTACGGACTGGTCATTCTCGGTACTGCCTTCTTTATTGCCCCCTGCCTCTTCTGCCACTGGATGGGTATTAACATATAGACATCATGAAAGACCTAGCAGAATTATCCCCCTACATAGGCATCTATTACCTCTCCCTATCCGTGGGCTTTCTGGTCAATGGTATGCCCCTACTGGCCTCCCTCATCTTCTCGCTCATTCTCGTCCTCATCGTTCTGTGGATGTGGTCCTTCATCTACATCACCATCACACATCTATTGAAACGGAGTAGCCGGGACATGAACATTAATATCTTCGGCCTCTCCGCAACATTGGTCACCCTCTTCTTCAATATCATATCACTCTAAACTATGTACAACGAAATTGCAATCGCCGCCCAAACAGTTGATATCCACTTCTCCTATATGGGATTAGAGGAATCAGCCGCTGACCTCCTGCGCCATCTTCTGTGGGAGATTGAAGAATACCGGGAAGCCGACGCGGAGGACCGCGTAAAGGAGGCAACCGACATCGCCATTCTCGCATTGCGCCTAGTAGCCGCTACGGGGCGCGATGAAGGTTTCTCCTTTGAGGATGGAGTACACCTCGCAAACGAAAAATGCGGGGAAGTCGTGAACCGCATGAACCGTGCCGTGAAGATGTACAAGAAGGACAGAACCGCCGGAATTCCTATGAGCACACCCCAAGAATACTACGCGCAAGCGAAGGAACAACTAAATACACCCAAACACTAATGCACGAAGAAATAGATAAGAACCCTATATCATTTTCACTGCCTCGCATTCCGGGGTATGAAATGGAGATTACAGACGACCAGACCAAACTCACAGGCGATACTCTTGCCGTTGACTTTGAAACGTATTATGAAGGGAAATATTCCCTCAAGTTCATGGACCCGCATTCCTACTGTCGGGACCCACGGTTCGACGCATACATCATGTCCGTCTATGACGGGAAGTATTGCTGGGTAGGACATCCGAAGGATTTTGACTGGGAGAAAACTACGAAGGACAAAACCCTCGTCGCGTTTAACGCCAGCTTCGACTATGCCGTTTACCTCTTCGCACTTCACGCGCCGGGGGCCAAGGGCATCCCATGTACTCCCAGTTTCCGGCCACCCTTCAAGGAGTGGCTCTGTTCCCGTGCCGCTTCCAACTATCTCGCCATCTATGGCTCTCTTGACAAGATTGTCGCAAAGCTTTGGGGTGTAGAGATTAGCAAGGAGGTCCGAGCCAAGGCCGAAGGCGTTGACTTCCGCAAGATGGAGGTCATCCCCGACGACATGAAGGAATACGTGGCGGGCGATAGTTACTACTGTCTCGCCTTGTGGGATAAGATGAAGAACTTCTGGCCGGAAGATGAACGGGAATGCTGGCTCAATACCTGCATCATGGGATGGCGCGGAGTTCCGACTTCCCGTCAGTATCTTCTTGACGGATTGGAGAAACTCCATCAGGCACAGGAGGAATACAAGGAAGCTATCCCGCTTGAAAAGAAACTCTCCATTCCCCAACTACGTAGAGCGTGCGAGGAACTGAACATCCCGCCGCCGGAGACGACGAGTAAGGCCAGCGAACTATTTACGGACTGGCTGGAAGAGTATGGCCACCTCGTTCCGTGGGTAACTCTTATCGGGAAATACAGGAGCGTGAACCGCATGATTAGCATTACCGAGCGCATGCTTTCCCGCGTCTATACTGACCATGAAGGGATAGAACGTCTACCCTACACCCTGACCTATTGTGGCGCAAGCACGGGTCGTTGGACTGCCGGGGGCGACAAGCTCAACCTGCAACAGCTTAACCGTGAAGACGTTCTGGGCTTTAACCAGCGCAACGCCATTCAAGCACCCGAAGGGTATAAGCTCGTGGTATGTGACTGGGCTGGGATTGAAGCACGTCTGACCGCTTGGCTCTGCGGGCAGGAGAAAATTCTTGATACCCTCCGTGCTGGTGAGAAGGACATCTATGCCGCTAACGCGAAAGGTTGGGGCCTCATCCCCGCGGATGTCAAGGACTTCAAACAGTACTGCAAGGAAACTCCGGGGCAAGCGGACCTTCGTCAGCATGTGAAGGCGGGGGTACTTGCTTGCGGCTTTAGTGCTGGATGGAAGGCTATTCAACGCTCGAACCCCGGAATGGACAGGGACCAGTGCCAAGCGATTGTGGACATGTACCGCAGTCGTAGCCCAGAAGTGGTGGCATGGTGGAGAGAGTTGGACGCATTAGCGGCTCGCGGCTATCGTACCCCCTCCCATAGCTTCGCGCTCTCCCTTCCCTCTGGCCGGAAGCTCTATTATCGTAACTGTTACAAGAAACTCATTCAACCCAAGGACGGTCGTCGTCCCTATTTCGCAACCTGCGTCGATTTCGGATACAAGTCCTCCATTGTCAATACTAACCTCCTTAGCAATAATAACATCCAGTCAATCGCACGTGACCTCATGGTCCGCACGTTCAACCGCCTGTGCAAGGAATTAGAGGGTGCGCAACCTATCCTTCTCGTGCATGACGAAGCCGTAGTGATGGTTCCGGCTGACCGTGCCGAGGAATACGCCCAGCGCATCGAACAGATAATGGAAGAAACTCCGCAGTGGGCTTCATCCCTTCCGCTCCTTGCCGAACCTGAAATCATGGACAAGTATCGCAAATGAGTGCGCTTACTCCATTCCCTCCCCAAGAAGATTGCATCCACGATATGGTGGATGCAATTACCCGGCACGGCTATGTGATAAATAAATCCTGCACGGGTACGGGGAAAACATTGGTTACTATCGAAACCGCGAAGGCTATGGGCAAGAGACTTCTCGTCGTCTGCCCTGCCATCGTAGTGACCCAATGGAAGCGAGCGATTGAACAGCAAGGAGCGGACGCGGTGGATGTCCTCTCATGGGAGAAGGTGCGCAGGGGAAGTACCTCCTACTACAAACGCCCTACAAAGGTTCCCAAGTCCCGGATAGTCTTCGGGGCTTGGACCCTTCCCGACGATTCCTTGCTGGTCCTTGATGAAAGCCATAAGGCCAAAACCTATGGTAGCCAAAGCAACATCATGGCATTAACTGCGGCCCATCAAGGACTTCCGACGATTATGCTCTCTGCCACTCCTTTTATGTCTCCCCTCGATATGAGTGTCCCCGCGACGTATGCCAAGTGGATTCAAGACCCCCGGCGCGGGTTCTGGCTCTGGGCACGCATGCACGGATGCACCGACAGCTTCTGGGGAGGTATCGAGTTTAAGCTCAACCCCCGCAATCATGCCATGATGGAGAGCCTGAAACAAAAGCTCTTCACTGCTGGCGTTATGACAGAGATTGACAAGGATAGACTTGACACATTCTTCCCGGAGAATAGAATCGAATATCTGTCCGTGGACGTAGACATGAAAGGTATGAGAGAGATTAAACAGTTGCAGAAAGCACTTGACAAGCTGGACAAATCGTGGGACCAGTCCATCGAACGGGCTAACGAGAAGGGAATCGAACTTCCTGCTATCGTTGAACTCCTTCGGCTTCGCCAGCAATCTGAATTGGCTAAGCTCCCCACGATGGCAGAGAAGGCAGTTGAACTTCTGGACAGCGGATATAGCGTCGCCATCTTCGTGTCTTTCCTCGACAGTCTCTCCACACTCTCGGAACTCATTAACAATAAGTCGGGGAGAACAGTTCCCTACTCCGAGATTAGTGGAGCGGTGACTGGGAAGAACCGACAGGAAGAGGTGGACAAGTTCCAACGGAATGAAGTTCCTCTCGCTCTCGTGCAGATTAGTGCAGGAGGAACGGGTGTGTCTCTCCACGATACGGAGGGTGGCCACCCCCGCGCCGCGCTTATCTCGCCCGATTTTTCCCTCTCGTCACTCCTGCAAGCTCAAGGACGTATCGCCCGCCTCGGTGCAAAGTCACACACCTTGCAGTACATTGTGACCGCCTCCGGTACGGTGGAGGAACGAATCATACAATCACTCAACACAAAAGAAATTTGCTTTAACGCATTAACATCAAATGGCTAATAACGAAACCAACACTCACAGCAAGTACAGTCCGAGTAAGATGGCATTGCTCGCTACCTGTCCCGGATATATGCCTCGCCCCATGACTAAAGAGGAAGAAGAGGATGACTTCTCCCCGGCGGCCATTGGGACCCGTGTTCACGCGGCCCTCGAAACCAAGAACCCCGATTCCCTTTTGACCAAGCATGAGCACATCCTCTACACTGCGGCATCCAACATGGTGGATAGGCTCATGTCCATCTTCGCAACCGAGGTACAAACGGACAAGGTAGAAGTACTCCCGGAACATAAGTTTGAGGGAATTGTCTTCAATCCCGACGAGGATGCACAGACAGGAACCGCCGACGTACTCGTAAGATGCGGAGATACTTCCATGATTATCGACTACAAAATGGGGATGGTCCCTGTCTCTGACCCTGCCGAGAATACCCAGTTCATCTACTATGGTTTGCTGGAAATGGCAGAACGCCCTGAATGTAAGCGCATTATCCTCGCGGTGGTACAACCCAGCCAGACCGAAAGCATGAAGATTGCGGCGTTCTACCGTGATGGTAAGGGTCCAAAATTTACCACTGACATGTCCGCAGTCCCTATGGACGAGGCTACCGCAAGGGGAAACATGTCCGCAGTCATTGCCCGCCATTGCCGTGATGCGGAGAATCCCTATGCCTACTCATCCTCTCCGCATGTCTGCCCCTACTGTTCCCGTCTCGCCCGGTGTAAGAAGGTGACTAGCATGGCCCGTAACTTCTCACTTAAAGTATTGAAGGACAAGGACCTAGCCGAGGGAATGATTGACAATGTCGGTACGGCGATGGACAACCCGGAAACCCTTGGCTCCCTTCTTTCCTTTGCGAACATTATCGCGGAGGCCAACAAGGTGCATAAGGACTATGCCAAGACCCTCTTCGCTTGCGGCGTTGATGTTCCCGGATGGAAGTATGCACGGCGAGGCAATACCGTGAAGGTGGACAATGATGCCTTCCGTGCCTACGTCGAGCAGTACATTTCCCCAGAGGAAATTCTGGACAGCATCTCCCGCCTTCCTGTGTCGAAGCTTCTTGACATGGTGGTAGATAAAAACAAAGTTGAAGGAGCCACACGTGCCGAGATGAAGGAAGCCAAGGAATCCTTACTCGAAGAGCTTCAAGAACTTGGAGTAGTGAAAGAAGTGACGAGCGCGATGGCTTTGCTCAAAATCAAATAAACATCTTGACATTTTTCGAACTTGTGATATAGTCACGTCAGAGAAGTTACCGAGGGTAGTTCACTCGCCAAAGAAGCCCTCAACCCAAAACCAAGAATAAACGAATACTATGGCTACTAAGAAAACAGAACACGAAACCTTGGGAATGGACCCGGAAGACGCATTGGAACTGGGAACTCCCGAACCCAATCAACTCGCAACCGCTACGGAATACCACTCCTTCGAGGGCGAGACCGACGCTTCGGACATCCAGATTCCCTACCTCAAACTGTGGCAAGCCTCTTGTGATGAAGCCAAATTGGAAGAACCGATTGGCAGTTTGGGCGCGTTCCTTCTCAACGGTCTGGTCGTTGCCGAGCGCAATAATCCTCTTGAATGTATCGTATTGAAGGCTCGTAAGTTCTTCCGCGAATACATCCCGTACAACGAACGTCAGCCCGGCGTTTACGCTAAGACGTGGAATACGAAGGAAGAGTATGAAGCAGAAGGATTCGACAAGTCGCAGGTCAACCGTGCCCTTGCCATGTGGCTACTGGTTAAGAAGCCGCAGGGTATTAAGGACGCAAGTACCACCGAGGATGACCTTGACGCTCTCTTCACCATTGACTTCATGGGCGACCAGTGGACGCTGGCACGATACACCCCGGAAGGTAATCAGTACACGGGCGTTGGTGCTCCCTTCATCCAGTTCATGATGTTGAAGGGGAACAAGCTCGGCTCCCTGCCCTTCCGTGTGCAGATTGGTGCACAACGCGCCGTCTCCCGCGACGGGAAGAACAGCTACGCCAAAGCGTTCCTCAAGTTCAAACCGCACCCGGTGGAAGGACAGGTTGAAGCCATCCAAGAGATGGGCCTCCTTTCCGCGGTGACTAAGTAACCCCTCCCGGCCCTGACGGGTTTATCCCGTAGCACCGCATTGCGGGTAAAAAAGGGGCACGTTCCATTCGGCCATCCCATACCGGGGTGGCCGTCTTATTTTCCGGCTTGACTAGTAGGGATTTATCCAGTATAGTCTGTCATGCAGATTATTGGTTGTGACCCCGGAACCCACGGCGCCCTCGTACTCGCGGACACCCGGAGCAAGAAAATCTGGATAAAGCACATGCCAGAGGACGAAAGGGAACTGGAAATCATATTGAACAAACTGCCACGTAGCCGTCATCGTATCATGTACATTGAGAAGATGAGCTATGCCATGAGCGGAGGCGGCAAGGTGTCCAATCCGAGAAGTAGTGGCGTATTGGGAGAGGCAACCGGGAAGGTCCTCGGTTACGCCGCGGCGGCGGGGTACACCGTCACAAAGGTTTCCCCAATCGTATGGATGCGTGCCATTGGCGCGTATGATACGGGCCTGACCGCCCGGGACCGCACGAAGTGGAAGAATAACTTGAAGCGCATCGCAATGGAGAACTTCCCCGGCGCGAAGGTGACGCTACAGAACGCGGACGCTCTTCTCATTCTACTGTATGCGTACCGGGAACTGAACGACGACCACACACTGACCCTTGACAACTGGGATATAGAAAGAATCTAAAATGGCACGACACTTTACCCGCTACGGACGACAATGGGAGTACGGAGTTTCGGAATTGGACATCGAACTCTGGTGCTTCAAATACGCATGGCCCGAAGAGAAGGGAGGGCTGGGCAGGTATGGACACGCTAAGAACGCCATCAATCTCCTGTGGAATTACAAGGGCAGTCCTACTCCCATTATCTGGACGCCGTGGATTGAACGGATGATTGAAACCGCGTGCAAATATGATGTGGTCATCATGGGTGGAGGCTCGTCCTCTGGGAAGTCATTATCTATGGCTATCATGGCGACGCTCTTCTATCTGGCCGACCCCGTCGATACCCTTTGCCTAGTCACATCGACTACTATTGAAGGTGCGAAGAAACGTATCTTCAAGGATATTAAACGGTTGTGGCGCAAGGAATTTCCGGGTAAGCTCGTTGATGGCAAGGGACAGATTAAAGGCGTGAACGAGGACGGAGATATTGACGATTCCCGCGGCATCTCCATTATCCCCTGCGCGAACGTCGGCGACCCCAGTAGCCGATTTATCGGTATTAAGGCAAAGAACATGCACGTCTTTTATGACGAGCTTTCCGAATTGCCGATTGAACTCGTCGAGGTGTGGCGTACCAACCTCATCACCAACAGAGCGGACACGCCTCCTACCCTGATGGCCGCCTCTAACCCCAAGAGCCGCACCGATGCCTTTGGTGTTATGGCTATGCCCAAGGAAGGGTGGAACAGCGTTGACATCTTTGAGGAATACGAGTGGGAGACCAAGGACGGGATTTACATCCGCTTCGACAATACCCAGAACCCTCGCATCAAATATGGCCGCGAGGATTGGAGCTTCTACACCCCGTTGGACATCGTTCAGCAAACGATTGAACAATATGGGGAGAATAGTCCGTTCGTGATGCGGTTCCACCGGGCCACCTTTTCAGATGATACGGAAGAAGGTTCACTAATGTCGGAGGCTGAAATTTACGGCAGTGGCGCGGATGCCATGCCCGTCTGGGGAGACGGCGAGTTGATTACCATCGCAGGATTGGACCCTGCCTACACCAACGGCGGGGACCAGTCATGTTTGAAGCTCGCCAAAGTCGGACGAACGGTTGAAGGGCTTTGGGCGTGCGCGGTGTTCCGTACCTATTTGTTGAAGTCTACGTCCGACAAGGAACGGATGAAGCAACGAAACTTCGACATCGCCCAGCAAGTTGGAGAGATTCTCCGGGCCAACGGGGTTGAAAGTAAGTACCTTGCCGTGGACGTAACCGGAGGTACTGGTTTCATCGACATCCTCGCCCAGCATGTCGGCACGGACTTCCAGACGGTCAGCTTCGCGGGTATGGCGAGCAAAGTGCCCATTGGCCTGTTGCAGAATCAGGAGGCATGCCAGCAATATAGCAACAAGGTCTCCGAGCTTTGGGGATGTATGAAACTGGCAATCAATGCTCGCCAACTTTATGGCCTCGACCCGACAACTATCGTCGAGCTTAAATCCCGGCTCTACACCATGAACGGAACCCGAATTGCCGTGGAACCCAAGGCGGCCATGAAGAAGCGGATTCATAAATCCCCGGACAACGCGGACGCACTAGCACTATTGGTGCACGTGTGCCGGGGAATCATGGGACCGGAGTTCGGTAAGATTAGGCTTGACATTCAGAACCATAAGGTGGTAGAACATCAAGAGGTAATCAAATATCGCGAAGACGGAACCGCATATATTGAAGCCGCAGACATTGGCAGGTATCTTGGCGGCTTTGTCGGAGGCAATGCCCCCGCTCCCGCTCCTGCCCGCGACACCTTTGCCTCCGACGTAACCGCCGCAATGAACATGCTATGGACCTAAGAGCCGCCGCAAAGATTTCTGCTCCCAAACCAATCACTAACGAGAACACCGTTATAAGGAAGGCCATTGAGATGTACAAGGCAGGGACCCCGGTTCCTGTCATCTCGGAAGTTACTGGCCTCCCCCGTGAACGTGTTGATAAGATTGTTGATAGCGTCCAACTCTCGAAGGAGGAACTGGCTATCCGCAATGAACTTCTCAATACGTACACGCAGAACACACAGGCACGCATCCTCCAACGCCAAGAGGCGAGGACGAAGATAGAGCTTGACATCGTTGAATCCATGAGTAGCCAGTACAAAGAACTGATGAACAGTGGATTCTCCCGTGTCGCTTCCTTCATGGCCGACGCAGAGATACAATCAATTAAGGATGTACCTCTCTTCCTCTCTATCATGGAGCGAAGCCACGGTCTGTGGGAGAAGTTTAACGAAGCGATTGCGAAGCGCGACATGGACCTACTGTCACAGGTCATCCAGCAGTTCGAGCTGGAACAAACCGAGATAGTGACGCAGATGGGATTGCAGGGAGGACCAGTAACTCTGAACAAGGATGGCACTCGCCCTGAACTGGAAGAAGGAAGCGCGGCCCGTACCATCACCTTGAAGCTCAAGAAGAAGGGCGAAAAGCCCGAAGAAGACACTAAATAAACTTGACAAGATTCTTTTTTCTTCTATATTGAGGTCATGTCCAAACCAGAAAACATTCAGGAAGTATTCCGTCGTTGGACCCCGGTAGCTCTCATGAACTTGCCGGAGGAAGTGAAGACCCCAGAAACGTTCCCCGATTATATGGGGACGGATGATGAACCGTTGCCTGTTGGTCATAGTCAGGGGATTCTAACAGTTATCGGGTACTCCCATGATGTCCGATACCCCTATGTCGCGCAATGTGCCTGTGGGAATGTGGTCACGATGAACCACAAACATTTAACGCGCACACACTACCATTGCGGATGCCTGACCCAAATCATGCGTTCAGCCTATCTCATTCGCTTACGCGTCGAGGCTATGCGCTCGTGGTGGCAACAGGTTCCTATGTGGCTCGACGACCTTGACAAGCTTCGTGAACATGCGAAGAAGTATAAGAAGAGCCTCAAGAGAACAAGAAAGTACAACGCCAAACTCTCCCATGTCGAATACGCGGACGACCCGCTGACGTTTGACCGGGAGGTAGAGACTTCGGACAATCCCGAACATCCGGATGCTTTCCTCTCCCTCGTGGCTCCTTCAGAAGAGTACAGCCAGTTCCTGCGCGACATTGCCGAGAAGTTGACCAACGTATATAAACCGTGGCCCGCAATTCCTATGGCCAATACGAGCGCATACGCCAGTTACAAAAACGAACTGCCCGAATTCGACGCGGCTACCTTCATTAACTTCGTCAACTACCTTGCGGACGCACAAGAGGATAAAAACCTGAAAGGGACCACGGAGTATGGCAATTAGCGAAAACGCCACCGTCTTCCATGAGGTAGCACGGGATAAGGAGGTGTGGGGAAAAGCATGGAGATACCGTGCCTACTACCTTGCGTGGGTAAATGGAAATACCGCAAGGCTCGCGCCTACACGTGGCGAGGTCATGCACCCCTACCCAGACAGAGCGAATCCAACCCATGTGATGGCGTTCAAAGACGTCGACCCCGTACATGGGGTGCGTCCTAAATACTTTCGGACAAAGATATTCTCGAATAGTTCGGAAGCCCCTCACCTCGAGCCTTACAGATTAAATCTGGGCAGTCCTCGAAAGTACCCCTTCTTCTCCTATCTAATGTATGAGCCTCTCGTCGAATCCCAGCTCTACTTCCGCTGGTATCTATTCCAGCAGTTGGTAACTGAATGGGCATTCAATATCCTGCCGCCTCAAGCGGACACATCCTTGGGCATACAGGCTGAACGCCGCGCCCTTAAAGCAAGTAAACCAAAATAAACGACAATGGCTACAATAGCAATCCCTTGTGAACCTCGCGTCCTCATCAACGGCGCGAACATTGCACAGAACCTCATTGACAGCGTTGCGGCTTCCAGCCGTGGCGACCACGATGTTTGGCTCCTGCTCCCTTACCGGGCCAAGGCCGCCGCTGAACCCATGATTAAAATCTTGAAGAATCAGTTCCGGGACCTTCGCACGATTGAGTTGCTGACCCCTGTCACGGGTAGCTACGCTCTCGTTACTCATCTCTTCGCCCGACTGCAACAGGCTCTGGCTTACGAGAACGCGCCGGACGAACGAGCTATCATTTGGGTTTCCGAACGCGGCAATGAAACGTTTAAACCCGGCGCGATTGATACGCTGGATGCAACGTTCTATCGCAAGAAGGCTCCGGTTATTGCGGGCAAGTATTTTACGATTCCTGCCACCGAGAACTCTTATGAATCCCGCACCGTGGACGGAACCTTCGTCATGTCCAGCCAGCTGGCGAAACTCTATCCCCAGCGAGTTCCCTACGTCACCATCTCCCAGCATTTCCGTCTCTTCCTTGACAAGGTGCTGACCGAGAAGTGCTTCAACGTGGAGAACTGGGACGACCTCATCACCGTTGGTGGAATCCCCGACGCGGACAACTTTAAGCTTCCCCAAGTTCTTGGCGAAGTCACGGTGACGACCCCTGCCGAGGTATCTATCGCCAGCATCAAAGCGGAATCTATCAATATGATGGGGCAGTCCGAGCAAGTAGGTGGAGCAACTAAAGCCCGCGAGGATTTAAGTGAAGCAGAAGACTTGACACCCAGCGCGAAAGTTGTTACACCTGCACCTGTGAAGCCCAAGACCAAGAAAGCCATGAAGGCTGATGCGGTTGAGGGTAAAGACGAAATTGACAAATAGTAGATATGCCGAAACCAGACGCAAATGCTCCCGTAGGTCCGGGGGTTATTGGCGTGGTTGACGAGAACGGAACCCTTCTCAAGCGAAGGGTTCCGACCGCCGACCAAGCCCGCGCCATGCTCTACTTCTGTCTCACCGCTGACCAGCTATCCATGCAAGCGAGGACAGAGGCACAGGCAGAGCTGGACGGACAACGCCCGTATGACCCAATGGCCCTTTCCGCAGTTGGTCAGAATTATCGAACCAACTACAACTTCCGCACGATGCGGATTGTTCGTGAAAAGGTGGCGGCTAGCCTCCGCGAAGTGTGGGATAACCCCGAACTTGTTTCGGTGCAAACCACCTTCGGAGATAATGCTCGTCGCCCTATCTATTCAGACATCCTTTCCACCGAGGTGACGAAGATGGTCAAGTCCATGCCGGGATTCACTTCCATCATGACGGACCTTCTTCACAACTTCTCATTCCACGGCTTCGGCCTTGCCTACTTTGAGGACCCTGACACTTGGTACTTCAAGGCGGGTAGTCTGAACGAGTTCGCGTTCGAACGCAAGGTTAAGCCGGACAGTAGCACCCTTGAGGTTGTGTTTGCTACTCGTACCCTTCGTGCCCATGAACTCTACGATTTCATTCGTGACCCGCAGACCGCAAGGGAAGCCGGCTGGGATGTGGAAGAGGTCATGAAGGTGTTGAAGACCTGTAGTTACAATCAGACGGTACAGCCCCAGCGTATCTCTTGGGAGACCGAGAAGATGCTTAAAAACGGAGACTACACCCTGACCGACGTAATTGGAACCAGTATTCCGATTGCCCACATGTGGGTTCGCGAATTCAACGGTACGGTTACTCACTCCATCTTCTTCGTCAACGGAAGCGGCGGCAATGGTCAGGATGTGAAGCGTGACCAGAACCGCGATGTAGATGACACCAAGTTCCTCTACACCAAGGAAGGAGCCTACAACTCTATGGAAGAAGCGTTCGTCCTCTTCCCGCTGGGCAGTAGCACCAACGGCGACATCCATGCTCTCCGCGGATATGGCAATGACCTCCTGCCCCACACTCGTGTTATTGACAAGTTGATGAACCAAGCGACGGACGCGGCGTTCCTCGGCATGGCTCTGAACGTCTCTGCCACCAATGAAACCTCCCGTCTCTCCGCAATGGTGAACCCGATGGGGGCCTATACCATTTTGGACCCGTCAACGCAAGTGGTTCCTAATCCCGTACCGAATCTGCAACAGGTTGCCGGAACTCCCCTCGCATTCTTGCAGAACCAAATCCGGGAACGCTTGGGCGAGATTGACGTGAATGCTGATGGAGGCATGGGCCGCACCCAGCTGGAAGCTGAAATCCGTATGGGCAATGCGAGCAAGGTCAGCAATAACATCATGGATATGCTCTTGGAGCACATGACCATCCTTCTCCGTGAAATCGTTCGCCGTATCATCCGCAAGGACTACGATGAAGGGATTGGCGGGTTTAAGGAACGTGAACGCATGCTCCAACGTCTGGACGAAGCAGGTGTGCCAAGGGATGCCTTCTTCGCTATCGACCTTGACAGCGTTACCGCCCTCCCGCCTATCGGTGCGGGCAGTAAGGTTCGCCGCACGATGGCTCTCCGTCAGTGTCTCAACTACATGCAGTTCATGCCCCGCGCTGGGCAGGAACGTCTCATTCGTATGGCCATTGCCAATGAAACGAACGGACGCACCGCACAGTTGTTCATGCCGTTGAAGGATGACCCCAACCCGTCCGAAACCGTGGCCGCCTCTATCGCATCCATCCAGAACAACCAGCTCATGGCAGGTCAGGAAGTTCCGGTTATGCCGAACGAGGACCACAGGACGCACGCGGAAGTGCATGCCAACTTCATCATGTCCATGCTACCGGACGCACAGCTGGAACCCGAAGAGATGGCCCAGCTAGCTCAACCTCTACAGCTTCTGGTCGCCCAGTTGGCAGGACACATGGACTATTTGCAGGCCGCCAAGGAAGTTGTCCCCGAATTTGAACAGTACGAGAAACTGGTCAAGAGGTGCAACGAGGTTATTACCAACGGCATGCGGGCCTTGGAAGCGATGCAACAGAACGAAGAAGCGGCTCCTCAAGAAGGACCTACTCCTGAACAGATGAAAGCCGAAGCCGAAATTGAATTGAAGCGCATGAAGACGGAAGCTGAAATCCAGTTGGCTAAGGAAAAGCAGGATGCCGAGATTACTCGTAACGCCGTAGAAGCCAATGCTAAAGCGGCTCAATCGCTAGGAGGTGCACGATGAAGGCAGTTCCTACCTACACTGTCGAAGGGTTCAAAAGCAACAAGGCGGCGACTGGCCGCCTTGCTGAACTCCTGCATGACCCGGTAATGGAAGAAGCTCTCTGCATTGTTCAGTCGAAACTCAATGCGACCTTACAGCCCACAATGGAAGCCGCCGCATTGAATGGGGCTTTCGCGGCTGGGGCTAAATCCGTTATCGCCGCTCTCTTCAATCTGGCCGAAGAGAATGAAGAAACCGAATCCCCGGTAACTATGATGAATCATCCCATGACCGAGCGTAACGCTTGGATTAACTCACTTTCACCCAACAGGTAAATACATAGATGGACAACGTAAATATTCCCGCAGTAGCGGAGGGCATCATAGATGGTGCTATTCACAACGACATACATAACATTTTCGAACAGACCCTGTTCGCCCCGGATTCCACGGATTCCACTCAACCCTCCAATCCCGCTAACCCCACGGCTCCCATTGAATCCCCGGATGGTACGGTAGTCATGCCAGATGCTGGGCCTCGCATCGCGGATGATGAAGTAGTCAATACCACGGGAACCCCGGTTCCCCCGGATGACACGGAATCCGAGGAAGAACAGAACGAAGAGGAAGAACAGAACGAAGAGGGGGAAAACGAAGAGGGGGAAAACGAAGAGGAGGAACAGAACAATGGTCCTAAGGAACAGAAAGCGAGCAAGGCCGCGAGCAAGGCATTCGCTGAAATGCGCGTCCAGTTGAGGGGCGCGAAGAAAGAAATCGCGGACTTGAAGGCCAAGCTGGAAGAAGCGGGTAAATCCTCTCCCAACAATGAAGAGCTTGAATCTCTGCGCGAGATTGTACGCGGCTATGCCTTCACCGCAACCGAAGAATACAAGACCAATGTAACTGCCCCGTATAATAAGGCTAACGCCAAACTTGCGGAGATTGCCCGCGCCTCTGGTGCATCTCTGGACATGGACAAGCTGAATGAAGTTGCCCTTAATCCCGACCTCGACGAGTACGACCGCGAAGAAGCGTATGAGGCCATTGGGAAGGAACTGGGCATTAGCGATTCTGCCGTGTTCAAATTTGTCCGCATGGCTAAGGTCCGCGACGCGGCCATTGTCGCCCACGGAAACTATCAGGCCGAAGCCGACAAGTATGTGGAAGAGTTGAAGGCCAGCCGCGGCGGCAAGTCGGAGGCCGGGACCTACACCGTCAATCTCGACAACTACACGTTGGAAGCGATGAAGGAACGTGCCAAGGAACTGGGCATGACCACGGAGATTACCGAAGAGAATGTGAAACATGCCCGCCATCTTGCTCACAAGATAAATAATGGTTCCTTCATGGATGGCGCACTGGCCGAACTCATGGTGAAGGAACTGGCAGATGCTCGCGCGACAATCGAGGCTCTCAACGTGAAGGTGGCCAAACTCCGCAAGGCCCGCCCCTCCGCTAACGAGGGTAGCCCCAAAGCCCCGGAGACCCAGCCACCCGCCGGGCCGACCGCAGTCGGGGACATTATTGGTAGTGCCTTCGGATTATAATAAATTTTCCTTGACATACTGGTAATTTTATGACAAGAATGGGGCATCAAATGCGGTGTCCCATTCTTGCTTTCCCGCGAGCAAACCAAAACAAACCTTTATGCAGGTGTGAAAATTCTTGGTCCTGACCCTGCCATGACCGCGTAAGACCTCAAAACAAAATCTTCCAAAGAGAACTAGGCGTTGCAAATTAAACCAAATTTAATTTACAAATGGCTACTTCTCCTAACGATATTCAGGCCCAAGAATTGAAGCTGGTCACGATGACCAACCTTCTTAACGCCAACATGTTCAGCACCTTTGCTCGTACTTCTCCGTGGAACTCCCAGATGATTATGACGGGAGAATGGACTGACGGTGTTGGTGATTCCGGGCGCATCGCAACCTTCGGTGCTACGGACCCCCGTGCCGAATGGATGAACATTAACCTCGCTTCCACCTCCAACCAGATTCCGATTACGGTAAATGATACTGGGGCTACGGAATACTCCTACAGCCGCTTCATCACGAGGCTTTCCTCCCAGAAACTGGACGTACTCCGTATGCGTCAGTCTTGGCAGGCTAAGCAACAGGCCGAGAATGCGGTGAAGCAGTTGGTCCGTGCCGTCGGTAATACTTGGTCTCGCTTCTACCGTCAGAGCTACATCAACATCGCCAGCTACAAACTCATCCCCACGAAGGCAGGTGTTGTTGGTCTCGATGTCGTGAGCAACGATATTAACTCCATGCCGGAAGTTAAGCCCGAAGCCGCTCTGAACGACGACCTGATGAACCAAGCTTGGCAGTTGCTCATCAATGAAGGTGCTGGCGAATCTGCCGCTCTGATGGACCAAGGTTCCCCCGTCTTCTTGGCTTACACGTCTAAGGACACCGTGGACTTCATCCTGCGTCACAACGAAGTTATCCGCAAGGACTGGAACTTCGCAGAGGCCGCGGAAGGCAAGGATGCTACCCTCCTGCGTCAGCTGGGCGTGAAGTGGACGTACAAGGGCTTTACCTACATCGTGGACAACATGAACCCCCGCTACACCTTCGACGACACCAAGCGGACTGGTCAGAAGTGGGTGGAAGTTCCCCAGTATATCAAGGTGGAAACGACTGTTGGTAACCGCTATGTGCCGAACCCCGCGTACATGAACGCCCCCTACGAAGATACGATTATCTTTGTGAAGGACGTGTACAAGTCCCTCGTTCCTCGTCCGGTGTCTGCCTACGGTCAGGCCAAGTGGGACCCCGTGACTTACGCTGGTGAGCTGGTTTGGGTGAACAACAAGGACAACGGCGATAACTACATGGGTACGCAGGGCATGTTCATCGCGACGCTTTCTGCCGCTCCGATGCCTGTCTTCCCGCGTCACGGTGTAGTCATCCGACACATTCGCACGACCGCTGGCCGCGAACTCGTTGGTGCTGACGGCAAGCCCGTTGGCTCTCTGGTAAGTACCCCCGCGGCAGTGCCGGGCCTCTAAGCCTAAACCTATAACTCTTAAACCGAGGCGGGCGGGATGAACCCGCTCGCCTCAATTTTTTATCTGCATGAAGATTACGTATGACCCTGAAAAATTTGGAGACCTTAAACCGGGGGATGATGTTCAGCTCATGGGAGTTGGCGTTGTTTCAGATGATGGCAAATCTATTGAGATTGTTTCTATCGAGGACCAAGAAATAGGTGACAACGATAGTGACGATAACTCCGAAGAAGAAGAAACTGAATCTCCCAAACAGGAAACCGAAACCGAAGAAGCCGAAGAACTGGCAGAAGGAGCCGACATTGGTTCTATTATCGCCTCTGGCTTTGGAGCATAACCTTTTAACTAAAACTCTTAACGAAGAATTATGGCAATAGAAAATCTTCCCATCCCCGCAGAGAATGCAACTATCGCTCGCGGGCAAATCTATCAGCTTACCGGACTGACCAAGGCTACTCGGTATAAGTTTATTGTCACGTCTACCAAGTGCCCGCATGTGGTCATCGCGAAAGATGAAGCGTTGGAGCAGGTGGAAGCCGAAGGGTATCTTTCTGGCCGTGCTTTCTACTTCGTGACGGAAGGTGGTCAGACTAACGCTTACCTCCGCATCGATGCCCTTGAGGGCGCGGAGATTACCTTGACTATGAAGGCTGACCAAATTCCGGCCCCCGAAGAAGCAACTCTTCCCGCAGACTTATCACCTGACAAGTGGTATAGTATCGGTGATTTAGTCGCAGATACGGGGTATGAATTGAAAGTAAGTGCGGAAGTCCCTGTAACCGTATTTGTCAAGACGGGAGATACCATTGCAGACGCAATAGAAGAACCTCCGTTTGTAACTGCCGCAGGGACCACTCGTTTCACTTCCACTGGTACGAAAGCGTGGGTGTACGTAGATGGAGCAGTAAAGGCTAACGTTGACATCGTAGCCGCGCAGGGGATTGAGGGTCTTACCGCTCCCCAGCTTACGACCCTTTCGGACACCGTTTCCGACGTAGCTCTTGTAGGTCCTACCCCTGCCGGATATTACCGCGTGGACTTCGTGACCGAAGCCGCCGCACCTGAATTCCAATACGATGGCAACATCACTATCCAGAACCAGAACGTAGTCCTTACCAACGTAGTTGGGGAAGCAGGGGCGCAAGGTCTTCTTCCTCTCGAGGCCGCGCAGGGTATTGTGACTGGTAAGAACCTTCGAGGAACTCTTATCTTTTCACAGGGGTCTGCTCTTGGTGCGGGACAGCGAGCCGCCGTTGCCTCGTTCCAGATTCCTACGGGCGGTGATGCCGGGACCTTTAAGGGGACTGCGGTGATTACCTTCGTTGGAAATATCGCATAACCAACAATTAAACCTTGACGGGGCTGAACTCATGAGCTAAACTTCTATGGGTTCAGCCCCAAATTTTTACTATCATGGCACGTAAACGTTCTTCTAAAATCAATATTGAAAACTACGTCAACGGTTCTCCTATTACGCCGGGCGTAACCTATAAGCTGGGCGATGCCGACACGCACACCGCGTGGCTTCTTGCTTCCAGTTCTCCCTGTCTCTTCAAACTTTCCGCTACCGCTCCTACCGACGAACAGTGGACCAACGTTACGCCGGAAGAGTTCATCATCAACGGTTCGGTCGCGGGACAGGTGATTGAGATTGCATCTCCCGACGGTAAGTACTTTGTCGTCCCCACTAACGCGCAAGATAAGAATGCTTCGGTGGAGAGCGCACACGCGACGATTGCACTTCACCCGCTGGGGTTCGACTACGACCAAGAGTATCAGGCCCTCCCGCTGGACGGTGATGGTCCTGTCTCCGAAGGTTTCTACAAAATCTCCAACCTCGAAAGCGGTAAGCTCTACTCTATCAATGTGCATCCTGACTTGGGCGGCTTGATGGAAACGAAGCCTAATCCGGAATTCAGCTATGCGCTCTTTAGCGTAGGAGCCGACAACAATCCTAAGGCATTCCTCGCTGGTGGTAAGACTACTGACCAGCTGGTCTTTGTGGCAACTGAAACTTCTGCAATTCTTTCTCTCGGTAGTACGATTGAAGAAGCGGGCTACTTTGTCTCCATCAGAAATTTTAGTTTAGGCTCCGGTGAGGGTGGCGGTTCTGGCACTGGCTTTGACCCAGCTAGTGACCAGACAATCTCCGGGGCATGGAGTTTCACCAACACGGCGGGATTGGTTCTCGGAAACGAAGTTCCTTTAGTTCTCGGACAAGGGGATGACGCGGTGAAAATCCACGGCGATGGTAACGGAGCCGCAGTCATTGAGGGGACGAACGCTTCCCACATGGACGTTGCGATTCCTGTCAAGTTCCAAAACCCCACCACTTTTGATGACGGCATTAGCTTCGTCGCCGCTACTGGCGAGAAGATGAAGTGCATCCTCTTCGGCAAGGAGAGCGGTCCTACCCGTTGCATACTCTACGAAGAATCCAACGGTTACCTCTCCATAACTGACCCCGATAACATCAATGATAGGTCAATGACCTTTGATGGGGCTGGGAACCTTTGGTTCCACAAACAGGAAAACCACCGCGGTCCCGCTTTTTTCTATGCCGATGTCAGACTGGGGGGCTTTACTAATGTGACTGGGACTTTTACGTTCACCAAAACTCCCAATGCCAACGCCGGGATTAACATCCCTCTGACCGTGGGTGCACCGACGGATACGGGGGCGGTTAATCGCTTTTATGCGTTGGGATTGGCTGGCGAGGCGAACATCCTGACCACTAGTGCTTTCCTCAATACGACGACCATTACCAAGACAGGGACTTCGACGGTGACACAAACAGTCCCCTACCATTTGGCTCGCATTAAGGTTCCACCGGGAACTCATTCAACTATTAAGGCAGACTTTGTGGTAGTTAATGCCCGCTGGAATTATTCCAGTTTCGCAGGGTTCTCTTTCGTTTGGCGTGCTACTGGCGCCGCAAAGTTGACCTTTGGTATTGGCCGTGGCGCGAAGACGGTTCGTCCCGACCTTTCCATAGATTCTTACAGTATTATCCCAGCAAACGATTTGGCGTACAATCAGGGCGAAATTCTGGATATTACCTTTGACAACGTCAGAGATACCCAGCGCAACGGTTATACGGTTCGGGTGCGTGAGATTTACGCGCTCGATTCCACGGCGGGCTGGCAGGTGAAAACCACCACCAGCTTCATCCCAGCCAGTCAGAATGAGCCTGTTCCGTGGACGATTGCCAAGGTTATTTACCAGCAGAACGCTTCGGCCAATGTTGCCCAGTATGATAATCTAGGTGCACTCTGGCTCATGCTCACCGGGGGTCAGGCGAATAATCTGTATAAAATTGCCACATGCCGCGGCGTCTCCACTTTTGAGACAACCTCCGGCATTATCAGCTGGGTAACTGATGTGGTGAATAATTCGACTGGTGACACTTACATCAATGCAGGTGACGGAGAGCACACCTATTACCAGCCGGGAGGCACGAACCCGGTCTTTTACGGACTGGAAGCAATGGCCGTCGATGCCATTGAATCCGAGGAAGCCGCGGATTTCGAAGATATTAACATCCCCATTGAACAGGCATGAACAACGCAGAAATACAAATTCAATTCCCACAACCCGGCGACTGGACAAAGCTCATTATGAGCGTAATCTACGCGGACGCACTGGGCTTTACGCACATCGACCAATACAACGAGACCACGTTGCCGAAGGAGCAGATACCCGCCCTCGCGGGGGCTATCGAGGCCATTGCCGCTCTTGACGAACAGTGGCAAGCGTGCCAAGTTTGGGCACGATTGGGAGATATTCCATCCCCTTCCAGCCCGACGGACAATGTGCCCGCAGTCCTTCTGACTGTCGAGGCTACCGGGGATTCCGGGGGTACAAAAATATTTACCCCCGACCAATATCCCCAGTTCGTACTCACCGATAGTGGTACACTATCCTTTTTTAACTTCTTCACAAAAGGATGATAATCATGAGCTTACTCGAACTTCTTGACTTACTTGGCTGGAAGCGCAAGTAGCACATCGCCCCGGAGGGATTACCCTCCGGGGATTTTTATTGAAATAATTTCTTGACAAATAATAAAACTATTATATGGTGGTGACATGTCCAAGACAAAAACCAAACAGATAACCGAGATTACTATTGATGAGGCCAATGGCTTGACACACGTTTATATGTCAGACCTTAGCCCGAAGATAGTTAAAGCCAATACCACGGCCCCAACGAACATTCCTACCAAGAGCGAATTCTCTTTTCGTGATGAATCCGAAGAATCGTCAGTAGTAGTTGAGAAGGTCTTTGACGAAGTATTCCCGGAGGAAGATGGACATCCTCAACTGTTTTGTCCTATCTGCGGCGGTCTGCTGGAAGAAAGACGGAAGGGTAATTATGAGTTCATTCAATGTGCGAGTTGCTCACTGGCCGTGCAAGGATACGATAACGATGACCCGGAGACAGCATATGAAGAGGCATGGAATAATGCTCGATTCTTCCTTGACCATTGTCCTCCGGTTCTGCGTCTTCAACCCGGTGACGAAATCCAGTACTTCGACGGTATGTTCCGTCGGCATACCGGAATCGTTGCAAGAAGAACCCGCGTCTCCATGCGCATCCTGTTGGAAGACGGACGAAGCATTGAACCCGGCAATATAGTTGAATGGCCGTGGGGAATGGAGCAAGCCGAGTAACCATGAAGGAGAACAATCATGAACGCATTGCATCTATCAACCACACAATACTTCGCGCTTGCAGGCCTTTTCGCGCTTGCGGGTGTAGCTCTCCGCGGCTTAGGAGGTACTGCCCTCACCGAGATGGCCAAGAGGCTGAAAGCTCACTTGAAGCTCATTGGCATTGAGACCAATAGCTACCGGACGAGAGGAAGCGAGTATACCCTATATGAGCGCAAGGAAATGGAGAACATATACAACCATATCTTCAATACCTCGGTTCAGTGGGTTATCTTTGGGCTAATCGGACTGACCGTAAGTGTCATTGCCGAGTGCCTCTACACTCTTCCCGCACCTCCGCTTTATGTCCTCTCTCTTATCTCCGCATGGATTGCCGCATGGTATCTCTTTATTGTTTTATCTAACTACATAACCACGGGGGTTTTCATGTGGATGACCCGCTATCGACTTTACCGCGAATACCCAAACATCAAATTCTAATATGGAAAAGAATCAAATTAAACTCGGAATGATTGTCCGCGTCGACGGCGGCCCTTGCGGTCGCGTCGTGGAAATCGACAACGAACGTTCTTCCTACCCGTACAAGGTACGCTATTCGGGAGGATTAGCGGAGTGGGCCTCTGCTAACCAGATGGAAGAAATTCTAGATGCGCCAGAAGAATCTGTCCGCGCTGGTTGCACTAACGCCGCCAAACCCCGGCGACCGTTCAAGAGAGGGGATAGGGTACAATTCGTTCCTCGTGGCTGGGTAAGCTACGATGAAGAGCCTATGCCCTATCAGGAGTACGCGGTTTACGATGATGAAGACAGCGACGGCTGGGTAGCTATCGATGGAGTGACCGTCAACTACTTCAACACCGTTATGTTCTTTGACCTTAAACTAATCGACTAACCTCCATGATTGCCTACCTCTTATTCATTATCTTCATCGTATGTCCCATGAGCATCGCCGCTCTCGGAATGGTCCTCGCGTATTACGCTGGGCTAAGGGCAGGTATGAAGCAGAAGGAGGAAGGAGTATGACACTCTTCCTCAATTTAATCCTTGCATTCTGTATCATAACGAGTACATCTATCCTCGTAAGAATTCTATTCTTATTCCTACTAAATCCCAGCAAATACATTCACCATGACCACAACGATATTTGTTGATATTACTGACATCCTCGCATGGGGTGCTATTGCTCTGTGCGCACTCGCCCTATTCACCCTGTGGGTAATCGAAACCATTAAGAAATACATCAAAAGAAAATGACCGACGAACCAAATTGTTGGACCTGCGCATACCGTGACCCCCCCGAAACCGCGGAACCCTGTGCATCCTGTGACATGTACTTTAGCCACTTTGAATCCACGGAACCCACGGAACCCACGGACACCGCGGCAAGCGAGGATGCACGGAGGGAAGCCAAGATGGCTGGTCCTACCTGTCTGACATGTAAACATAAGGGGGTATCTATCGAAGAGGAACCCTGCATCTCCTGCAACGGCTATCAGAATTATACCCCAGATGAATCTGCGCGGAGGAAGCGGGAAGAAGAATTGTTGAAGCGGACCTGCGACACCTGTAAGTACAAAAATCTGGATAGGTCTGTGGAACCCTGTCACTCCTGCAACTGGTATTCGGGCTTCAATCCGGATGAAGAGGATGTCCTCTCCCCCTGCTCCACATGCAAGTACGGGGACTTGCCCGGAACCACGGAACCCTGTGCTTCCTGTTTCGACGAGGGGCTGGACCATCCCCTGAACTACGAGGAAGCCACGGAATCCGGGGACGAAGGAATCATGCCACAGCATATTGTTGATATGTTTGCCGAAAGAGTGAAGCAAGCGGCACTCCGGTCCGTGAATGAACGCAATGCCCATCCTCGACCCTGCCCCTACTGTGGAGAAATCCCGGAGGACGTGGAGGAAACCATCTACCCCGGAGAGAAACATTGCTATGTTGTCTGCAACGGGGCCAAGCACCTTCCCCATAGCATCAGCGTTCATGGCCGCACTCGCGAAGAAGCGGTAGCCCACTGGAATAGCTTCGCAATAGATATAATCAGCCAAAGAAAATGAACAACCACTGGATAACCATTAGCGGGGGAGGATTCGTCCTCCCCATTAACTCCATACTAATCGCGGAGGGAGACCTCGCCGCATAACATTTCATCTCATGAACCTTCCATACATTGGACAAATTAAACAACTGCGTAACTTCCTTCTTGGAGAGAAACTCATGTCCCCAGCTCTCCTTGCTATCCTCTCGGACACAGAGCTTATCGACAAGCTCATCGCGGATGGATTCTCCTTCGTCGTACCATATAACGGTGGATATACGACCGCGGATGAAATTCTCCTAATTCCCAATGACGCATTGAACCATGCAACGAAACTCTCACGCTAAACGTATGTACACACTAATCGGATTCCTTCTCGGTATTCTCTTCTACTACATCATCGAGAACAATAACGACAACGACTTAACCCCTGCATGAAGAAGAACAGTAGAGGACTAATCGTCCATCCCGGATTGAAACATCCACGGAGGCCACGGCATAGTACTCCCCCGGTAAAGAATATACCGAAGGGCTACCTTGCCACTGGGGAGATTGCCGATAAAATCGGGAGAAGCTCCGTGTGGGTAATTCACGCCCTGAACCGTTTGAAGGTCAAACACGTTCGTTGTGGGCATACCATGTACTGGGAAGGGGAAGGAGCCAATGAATATATTCAGATGCAGGTCAAAGGCCTATATGACAGTATTCCGGAAGGGTACGTTGATGTAGCTACCGCATTGGAATCTACGGGCTTGAAGTCTCCGGCATACCTGACCACCCTATTCAAGCGGGGCAAAGTTCAGCGTGTACGGTATCGTGACGACAGCGACCCTCGCGGTCGTAGGACACGGTTTGCGTACAATTTGCTTGACCTCCTTTCTCATTTGGGTTTAGATAGCTCTGACGTATGAGAACGACCTACTCCACAACCAGAACCATACAGAAGGGCCAGAGCAATCAGCGAGCCTTGCTCGGTCTCCTTCTGAATATTGACCTTCTTGACCCTTCGCTCCCTCTCGACTATGTTCGTGTTCTTCTGTACATGCACGCCAATGGCTTCGAGCAGAAACATGAGAATCCTACAATAAGTGAGAGCACTCGCATCCCCATATCTTCTCTTTACTCTATCCTGCGCAAGCTGGAAGAAAAAGGGTATATTGAATACGAGGGAGTGAGGGGGTCGAGGAGACAGACTAAAAGTAAACTAACTCCGAAAGGTATCACTTTCTGTCGTGACATCTTCCGGCCACAAACAATCTAATCAACAACATGGAAAAGAACAATCTCGATGAACAGGCAGAAGTCGCGGCCAAGCTCTATAGCATGGCCGAACTTCCAACCCCGTGGGACCAGCTCACCGCGGTAAAGAAGAAGCCCTACATGAATATGGCGGGCAAACTAATCAAGGGAGAGGCTGACATCTTTGCCCAGCTGACGGCGAAGTACTGTGTCCAGCTTGGCGTACCCGGCAAGTACAAGACTATCATCTCCGGGATTATTAGTGCCGCCCTTGGAGCTTTAGCCATGTTTGGAGCCTTGGGGCAGAGTAGTTGCACCTACGCGGATGTGAGTAAGGACCGTGCAGTTATCTGCAATGGAGAATCCTGTGTAATCGTTAGCCCCGGAAGGTTGACCTTTACGCAGGAACAGCCCAAGACGGATGCAGGTCCGGTAGTAATTCCCTCCAAAGAATACTGCAAATAATATGGCAGAAGAGTACAGCGAGATTCCACAAGCTCCTGACCTCTTTAATCATCCCGTACCCTCGGTTCCCGTGGGTACGGAGATGTTTAATGAGGCCCCGCCATTTGATTCAATGCCGGACCCGATTGCCCCTGTCTATGGGGATAGTGATGTAGGGACGTTCCATACCCCGGTATATAATGATGACCCCCTCATGCGCAACCGGGAAGAGAGCATGTTCGCCATTGTGTATGACCCAAAGGATTCCGGGCCTAACGCAAAGGTCATGTACACCTGCGGTGTTGTCATTGATGATAATAAGGTGCATGAAATTGGTGGTGCGCCGGGGACGTTGAAGGCAGTGGATAGTAAAGAGAAGGCCCCATTAGATGATGACATCATCTGGTATGTCAATGTTAAATCCGACCGCAAGTCCTCCACCGTGTCTAGTAAGAAAGACACCAGCGCGGACTTCTCCGTCCCCATTGCGAGGACGAGCAAGGGCAGGAACGGATATATCCAGCAACTTCACCGTGGTGCTATCTTCATTGGAGGTGGCGGCGGTGGCGGCAAGTTCCCATACAAGGTCACGACGACTAAGGAGCAGGACGCAAACAAGAACTGGCATACCTACGCAGTTATCGAGCCGGGCGGTTTCCGTGATACCAAACGGAAGAAGGTGGAGATTGACGGGTTCAAAGACGGGGCGGCTAAGAAGGAAATCGTAACCGACGGTGAACTTCCCGTACTCCTTGAATGGGAATACACTTGGCCCGCCAATACCGTGACGAACGCCAAGCTGGTTGTTGATGATAAGCCGTGGGATGGTAAGGAGGTAATCACTCCGATTGAGGGTGCCGGGGGAACGGGTAAGAGCAAATGCGCGATTGCCATCCTGACGGTAACGCGAAACCCGCAGGACAATAGTCTTGACGCAACCGTGAAATCCCAGCTGGTCAATACTGGACTGGCCGCCGTCTGGTACAGCGGATATGTTGATGGCGTTAGCGGACGTGTTGGGCAATATGCAGAAGTAAGTACCGTAGCACCATGAAGTCTCACCTCTTACTCCCCACGAACTCGTCGGGGGATATTTCGGTTTTAATGTGGAAGAATAGTCCTGACTACACTGAACAATATAAAAGTAGTTTGTGGTATGGAACCCAAGGACCCACGGTTTCCGGGCTTCCTGTACCTCGAGGTCGAGCCGTAGCTATTTCACCAAACGCAACGCATAAACCGGGGATTAAGTGCAAGAACCTTGTGGACGCGTGGAAAGTCTTCAACACATTGAAAGGATTTAATTCCATCGCGCTTCCGGCGAAGTTGCCTGGTCAGAATGGCATTCCCGGAGGCGTCGCTGCTCTTACTCAATATCGAGTATACGAGCCAACACTTTGGTTCGCATGGCAGGGAGTGCCGGAAGGAACTGAAATTACTCCACATGAAGTCACATTGCAGGAAGCCCGTGATTGGCCCTACTATGACGACGGCTGGCTATACGAAAACAGTACATACGGACCACATTTTGGAAGCGGATTTATGGATAATATGTGGTATATTGAATCAGAAAGTGGAGCAGTTTATCTGGATGTAAGTATCCACTTAAGCTTCAGGTATGAGAGAAAAACATCCTCTGGTGTATGGCAGACCTTTTCGATACTTGCCTATGTAGGCTACCCCATTAAATATTGGGCGAATGGGAAAAAGGCTTCCATGCGAACAGTCACATGGAGCACCACGATAGGTGGAGTAGAAGTTGACTGCCTTGGAAGTTATTACTGTTGGACCCCCTACGTTGCCGCTCCCGAAATCTCCCAAATGAATCGATGGTTTAAGGGATTACAGTTCACGACACTTTGATATAGCAGTACAACTGGCTTATCGATTTCGTACATCGAAATGTCAGGACGTTAAACTCCCACGGAACCCACGGACCCCACGGCCAGATGGTCACAATGGGTTCCGTGGGTTCTCTGTTGTGTCATACCAATTAAAAATTTCTTGACCAGAATCTTCTTCTGTGTATGATGGCGGGCATGGACAATCACATCCATTACATCATTAGCGCGTATAACCCCTCCCTTCATTGGCCGGAGAGGGAATCGAACCTAATCCATTACACGGTCAATTATCTTAAATCCCTGCACATCCCCGGCGAGCGCATTACCGTCATGTCCGAGGACCTTGGCGTTCTTTCATGGGCCAAAGCGGAAGAGCTGAACGTTGCCCGCGTCCCTGACGCACCCGATGATGCCATCCTCTCCATCGCCGCAGAGCATGCGGGAATGGACATCATGGTGCTCGATACTCAATGCCCGGTGCGCGAAGCGGACCTTCTCGACGTTATGGCTAGCCAGATAGCTACCGAGAAGGATGTCATCTTCATCTCCGCATACATGGGAATGAAGCGGACGAACGTCGAAGACTACCCTGCATGGACCAGCATAGTTGATGGTAGTGTGTGGGGGTTCCGGCACGATAGCGACCTGAAAGCCATTAAGAAGATGAGAAATATCTATTATGTCTATCATGACGCGTTCGCCGGACACTTCGGAGTGAGCCTCGACTACCAATACGACAAGGAGGTTCTCGACATCGCCGTGAAACGCGGCTGGGAAAAGAGCGCAAGCACCGCTCCATGCTCTGCGGATTATCCGCGCCGCGTGCAGATTATGGTTGACAAACCCAAACAGAATATTTAATCTTCATTCACATCATGAACACAAACCAATTATATTTTGACGGAAGCCTCGGACAGTTTATTCGCAAGGCGAACTATGAACTGGTAAGCGTAAACCCTACGTTGGAAGTTCAGCATGGAATATCCTCCCTTGTCCTCCATTTTGGTGCAGGATTTAAGGGAGACCTCCGGTTTAATTTCTCCCATGCCTCTGCTCTTCTTGTCAACGTCTCCCCGTCAAGCCCCTTTGCATGGAAGATTCAGTTAGCTCCGCTCAACGCCGGAGCCTTGCCTGTATGGAAGACAGTCGCGTCTGGCATGACGTCCCCGGTGAAACCCGGAGGCACTACTGACACCATTATCCTTCCGACCGATATATTTGAATTAGACCCTGCCGAATATCCTGTCGGGACCTACTGGATGACTGTTGAGTTCTCCAATACGGTTGACTGGACCCGCACCTTCCCCTTCACACTTCAAATCATCTAACCATGCATTTAGATTTATCCCACATCCTGCAACTCTACCCTGTCCTGAAGGTCCTCCATTACCAGACAAGTAGTGGATTCCATCATGAACGATACGACGATGCGGTAGAAGAATTGGGCGGCATTGCCGACAGTTTCATTGAAACCTATCTCGGACTACATGGCCGCGACTGGATGGTAAAGCCCATGCTGGTGCGTCCCGTGTTGCCTGATACTTCTACTAATTGCATTATCCTGTACAGAAATGTCATCCTACATGACATCGTTCCCTACCTCTACACCATTGCCGGGAATGAACCCGCGCTAAGGAAACTGGCAGAGGACTTCGAGCAGAGTGCCCAAAAGATTTACGGACTACTGAACAATTACGTCTAATAGAACCCATGCCTACAACAACTCGCGTCCGAGAATTTTTTCTTTGTTCCGACGGCCCGGAGAGCAACCCCGAAGTAATAGCCACGGTACTTCCACGGCTTGACGGGGTTTGCTCCCGCGCCCGGTCCTTGACATGGGGCGTTATTGCCTATTCCCTCTCTCACTTCAACCTGCCCTTCGGGGTTGCCTTGGAGAACATGAGGAACGGTTATTGTGCCCGCGTCGTAGGAACGTCTACTGGGGAGGAAACCGAAGAAGGGGATGAAGCCGCCGACGTTACCCCTTGGTTCATCCTGCAATCCTTTAAGACCGAGAGCGGCGAATGGGACTACCGTTTCATGGCGTTGGAACCAATAGAGGCAGGAGCCGCCATTGATATGAAGAGGGATTATCTCCTTCCCGATGGATGGTATAAAGTCGGAGAAGAGGTAACTCTTCGCAACGATTTCATCGCCTCCTTCTGTTGGGAGATTGCCATTCCCGGCGACTCCTCAAAAATAGAAACCGCAAACGTATAGACAAATGGAAAAGACAACAATTATTGACCACCCCGAAATGGGGATTATTCAGGTAAAGTATAGAAGAGCAACTCTGGTGGAAGTCTTCTATTGTGATGACAATGGAGACGAGGATAACGTCCAATATCTTACCCGAGATAGCGCATTGGAAATAGCCCGTGGCTTTGTTCGTAACCTTTTTGGCTATAACGCAGTCCAAACTACGGATGGCATGAGCCTATTTCCTAAACACACTCCAATTCAAGAATCATGACCAACGAGATTAGTATTGTAGATAATAAGAAAGTAGGAATCTTCAAGGTGAAATATGATGGAGATACCTTTGCCATCTTTAACTATTGTCGGGAGGGAGACGAGAAGGAACAGTGTTATCCCACGCGCGAAAGGGCTATAGAAATGGCGAAGATGGTTGCTCGCCATCTCATCCACGCGAATCCCGTTATGACAGAAAGGGGCATTGACCTTTACCCGACAGACTGTACAATCCAAGACGAATAAATCATGAATGACAAAGTAGCTATTTTAGAAGACAAAGGATTTGGATTCTTCCGAGTAACTCACTGTGGAAGTGTCATTGCAGATTTTCTTTACTGCACTGGCTCTGGTGAACAAGGATATATGACACGAGATTCCGCAAAGAAACTGGCAACGAAGATTGCCCGCTACATCGTTAGCAGAGGGACAGTTTGTACCATCGAGGGAGTATCACTTAACCAAATCATTTTCAACATCGATGACTGACACTCTAAATATTACCACCATAGATGACCCCGATATCGGATTTTTCTGGGTCCTGCTTGAAAACTGTTGCGTTGCCACCTTTTACTATTGCGTGAAAGATGATAGTGGCTTCTTCACCAAGGAGCAAGCTAAGAAACTGGCCGACAAGCTCTCCCGCAAAATTAAGAAGAGCATGATTATCGAAACCGAAAAGGGAATCAAATTGGAAAGGAACAACATCAATGAATAACGATTCAGATACCCGTGTTTATGACCTCCCTACTAGCGGAAGGTTCCGCGTCAGGCACAGGGGAAGTTGCGTCGCCGTTTTCAACTATTGCGTGGCAGATGAAAGCGGCTTCTTCACCAAGAAGCAAGCTAAGAAACTAGCCATCAAGCTCGCCCGCAAAATTGAGAAGAGCACGGTCATAGAAACAAAGATGGGAATCAAACTTAAAAGGAACAATACTAATGACTGACACTCTAAATATTACCACCGTAGATGACCCCGTTGCCGGATTTTTCCGGGTCATGCTTGAAAACTGTTGCGTTGCCGCCTTTTACTATTGCACGGAAGGCGAGGAAGGACATTTCACCAAGAAGCAAGCCAAGAAGCTGACCGAGAAGCTAGTCCGCAAAATTGAAAATAGTACGACCATCAAAACCAAAAAAGGATTTAAACTTAAAAGGAACAACAATGACCAACGATAAATATCTACTGGAAACCTTCTTAATGGAATACCCGCGAGCAGGAATCATTGCGGTGATTCATCGAAACTACCGTATTGCCATGTTCCCCTATCACAGGAATGAGGATGAGAAGGGACTTCCGACAAGAGACTTCGCCCTCGAAATGGCAATCGAACTTCGTGACAAGATTAAGAAATGCACGACGGAAGAATCCGACACGGGGATTACCTTCGTCGAAAAGGAACAGCCAATCTTCAATGACTAACAAACGCAAATTCAAAAAGGGAGACCTTGTTCGGTTCATCAACACAGGAAGGCATCCAGAAATACGTGAGAGTTTAGCGGAGGGTTCCCTAGTATACGTCCAAGAAGAGGAAGGTATGGACCGTCGCATCCTTGTCAAGACCGGGGATGGGACACATAAGCGGTTCCCCTTCTATGAGTTTGAGCTAGCGGAAGAGACCAAACATGAAGTCTTCGTCCGATACACACGGGACGAGGCTATCATCCTCTTCAACTATCAGCCCGTTCTCCGCATACCTACCAGATATAAGCTGGGCGACCAAGAGGTCGATATGTGCTGGGAAGTAGAGGGCTGGGCCAAGTGTATTGTTGAAGACCTCAACGAGCATGTCATATTACCGGATATAAACAAAACCAAAAACGAAAATGAAAGTAGAACCCGGAAAAGTTAAGACCAGATTTAAGTGCGGCGACGTTGTTCTTCGGATAGATACGGGGAGATGTGGCACGTGTGGGGATAGCATCCCAACAGGGTCTATCCTTCGGGTAGTGTCCGACGAGGATGTTGCTGGTGTCGTTCGTGTCCAATATCCCCAAGCGGATGATGAAGACGAAGAGATACAGGATGTTATGTGGTACGAAATCGACCACTTACCCGCGAAAGCCAAGGTAGAAGAATTCTCGGATGCCGTGAGGGTGTCCATGAATGGGGACGCTATTGCCACCATTCTCACGGACATTGCCACCCCATTGGGCACTCTTCATTTCGAAAGCTGGGCCAGAGAAATTGCCCAGTCGATGGCGAACATTATTAACCTTCAAATCTCATTGGGGAAGCTAACCTCGGATGGAATCAAAGTAGAAAAAACTAATGACAAGGAAAGATAAGATAAAGGAAATACAGAAGTGGGCGGGAACTACGCCCGATGGCATCCTTGGTGATAAGACCATTGATGCTATATGGAAGAAGATACAACCCACGGGTTCCGTGGAACCCGATGAACAACCCAACGATTCCCCGGAATCCGCGGGTCCCGCGGCATACGTGTCCCCGGCAGAGCTTGTCCGCAAGGGCATGGCTAAGAAGATTCTCAACATGGAGGACTACAAGATTACAGGCCCCGATTCTCTGCGCGTAACTCGCCTCCCCTCTGGTGACGGCGGTGGCAAGTGGGAGATTGCAGGTATCTGTGATGGGATTGAACCCAAGGAATTCAATCTAATCAAATCCATGTTGGACCGGGGCGACAGGGATGCGGCATGGGATGAATGCCTCCGCTATGTTCTCGCCAATACGGAACCACTGGTTGCCAAGGGAGTTGCAGGATGCTACGCCATCGAGTTCATGCTTCGTGACATGACCTTCAACATGGGTGTGGCGGGGACAACCAAGGTTGTCCAGCGCATGCTCGACATTGGTATTGACGGCAAGTGGGGTAAGAACACCCAAGCCAAATGGACAGATGCCATTCAATCATGGGATGAAATGGAAGTCCTCGATTCGCTGGACCGTGCTTGTCGTGCCCGCTATTGCTCCATTGTAAGAGCCAATCCAGTGAAGGCGAAGTTTCTCTCCGGCTGGTCCAACCGATGCAATGCACGGCTTGCCTACGCTCTTACTCTGTTGTCAAGGAAATAACTGGGAATTTTCTTGACCCATTAAATCCCAAATGCTAACATGGCGGTGAGGTAATTCCTTGCCGCCATGTTTAATTTCATCGCACAGCTTAATGCTACTGACGGCAACGTGTGGGCATTGTTTCTCACCCGTATCGTCGATGAAATGTCCCCCGCGTATCTCGTATTCGTGGGGGTTATTTACGTGGCAGTAAAGCTGGCGTATAAGTACCTCTCAAAAAAGATAGAGTTTAGTCTTGACAAGGAGAAGTCCTTTCTCATATTATTGCAAGAAGCTCTAAGAGTTATATCCGAGTTGGATGATTCTCTAGACCAACTACATGGAAAAATAGACAATCTACGAAGCGACCATGAAGAGATAATCGACCGCGCCTTCTGCGCTATCTCGCAACAAGACACCTCCTCCGACAGAAATGAAACTATTCAATCTGTTCCGAAAAAGCCACGAGCAGGAACAACTCGAAAACGAGTTGACCCAGAATCTTAATCAATTACAGGAAAGCATCCGTGCGTGTACTGAAAAACTCCGCTCAAGGAATCGGTTCTATGCCTCCCTTCCTATTGGTCGCGAGGGTGAGCTGAAACTGCCCAGAAACCAATGGGCCTATTTTTTACGGGGGAAAGTAGGAATTCGTTATGACGGCGAGACCCTTACCTCTTCGGTTACACAGGTTAAAACTCGTGAAGAAGTTCAACTGCCAAGAATTATTGACGCGGAGAGAAGCCATAAATTACTTGTCATACGAGGATATGTTATTGACAGGAGAACGAACCGCACCTATTATCGGGGCGAGACAGTAAGTTTTCAGCGGGGAGAACCAATGCAATTAACGTTGAACGGGCATATTAGCATGATGTGGACACCCCCGCTTCCCGATGCAATTATGCCGTTCTATCAAACCAATATACATGGCCTTGATTCCTAACACTCCGGCCTCCAACCCACAGCCTCCGACGATACCCATTGGAACCACGGATTCCTCGTGGCGCAATGGGTTCAGTCCTGACAGGCCAATGGGTGAGCCGATAATTAACTTTCCCACTCCCGTGGTAAAGAACGTGATGTTCTTCGTTGAGAGGATTGCCAAGAATCCCAGCGAGATTACCATTGAATTGGGAACGCCGTTCGTACCTACCGCAGGTACGACCTTCCTCCCGTTTATGCGGGATGCAGTTCTCGTGCATGTCGAACCTGTCAATGAGGCGGCGAGACAGCACGTTTATCGTTTCTACTACATGGTCCCGCCGGAACAGCAGTTCCGATATAACATTCAGGACATGAAGAAAATCCGTGACGGCTATACGTTGAAAGATACTGCCGCTACGGGTAAGTTCATGGGGCCAGATGCAGACACGGGAGAGTTGAAGGACTTCTACGAGATTACACGGGAATGGGTGGAACCCACGGATTCCGCGTATGCCCCGCTCCCCCTTGGCTCGTTTGACCCCAGCAACGAAAAGCTTGACCCTGACTTCTATGACCAGCATTTCTACACGGCATACGATGCCCAGCTGGTATATGAAGAAGTAGCCCAGTTTGAAGAGGAACACCTGCGCAAGTACTTTCGTAAGGTCATCCGTGTGTATAAAACCCTGCCCGGCCCGGTGGTTAAAGAGTTCGTCCCTTATAACATTTGGCAGAAGGGAGATACGGTGTGGGATGAAGGCGGTCCGGGAACGAGCCAGCCCGAATCTGAATGGGTGGCGCAGACGGCAATTAAGTTATCGAGAGAGGTCTGGGCCGCGCCGCTTTGGCCTGTCGATGGTGGAGGGAAGGAACCGGGTCAGGCCCGCATTCCTCACATGCCCCTCCTTGAACTGGACAATAAACCCGTTAGTGCTGGCTGGGACAAGGGCAGTTATCCGAGTACGCAGATGTACACCCTTGTATCTATGTACAAACGGAACAGCAACATCGCGGAGAAAGAGGAACAGAACAGCCTCTCCGGTAATTGTTGTAACCCTGATTCCCGTTTTGTCCGGTGCATCAATACGACAGTGACGACTAGCCAGTCCGTTGACTGGACAGCGAACGGCGATGTCCCGGCGATTGACCCTCCTGACCCCAGCGAGAACTGTAGCCAATGGCGTGTAGATTCCTCTGTGGTAGTACATGAAGGGTACTCTCATAAGGAAACGCGAAAGAGTTGCACCACCTACGACCAGATTGACGAGTTCTGGGAATCCTCATTCGATAGGATAACCAATCAGGTCTATCCTGTACTGCGGAAGATTGTACATAATCCGAGCACTGACTTCGACACCGATTGGCAGAAGGAAGGATTCACCAAATACACGGATGCCGTGGGCAATACCTACTATGGCCGGAAGTTGGAGAAGCCTGTTACGCTGGTCCCCGTCACCGTCCCTGACATGAGGTGGACCACTATTGAACATGTGGAATCTTGGGAACTGATGGTTCAAGAAGATTCCGTAACCCCTACCGAGATACTGGGCATTCCCTATTTGAACTATGGTATAAACGACCCTAACCTCCCTAACTTCCAAGGTTTTATGGGTGTTAGCGGGATTCTTAGTGCTCAACCCAACGGTTCTAACTCTGACAGGGGAGGAAACTTCGGCATCTATTTCCGTGATAAACGATTGTGGAACCTGTATATTCAGAACAGCTATCCTACAACTTATCCGCCGGGGACCTTCTGGCTTGACTACGCAAACTGTGCCGTCAATCCACAAGGCCCGTGGTACACCGAAGACGGACAGGTTAGGGTAGATATGGACATGGCTATTCAGTCCACCCTGTATGCCGAAATTGTTACGAACGAAACTTGGACCTTCCCCGTAGGAAACACCCAAGGGCTTACCTTCTTTCAACGAGATGCTTCGTATACTTCTGAAATGATGTTCTCTGTAGGGTCGCTTCCTTCCGGAATACAGAGGGCATTTCTGGACATCCAATATGGGCGGCTTAACCTAGTAGTCATAGCTAATCCCAGAGGGTCTGCAATCAATGGCACTATTCCCATTCTGATTAACGGTGAGAAGGCGTTCGACATTGACGTAGAAACCGTGGACCTAGATACGCAAAAGGTTCTTACGGTTCAGAGCACCACTGCCGCTAAGCGGGAATACCATGCTGGGGATTATGTTCTCAATGCGGATGTAGTCAATAAACTGACGCTATCCTACAGCGGGCAAAAGTTTCCCTATTTCCAATTTAATCTTACCCTGTGTGCACTTACGGGGTCTACCTTTAAGAAGGTCGCGACAAGTGATAAGATTCAACGCGTCGTCCTGCGCCAATGGGTGAACCCCTGTTACGCCGTAGATAGTTACATGCAGATTCCGGGAATCGGGTACTACAAAAAATATACCACGACGATGAACTACAGTTTCCCTGCCGTGTTCGGTGCGGTTAGTTGGGTTCCGTGGGATACGAGGCCCGACCTCTCCGGTAGACAGGAGGGCAAGTACTTCCCGCAGACCCGGATGATGAGGGACAGTTACTCCGGCCCCTGCACCGCCGTGGTAGAGGAAGCCTTCTCCCCCGATGGCACGTGGCCTAAAGGCTGGGGCCTTGGGACGTCGGTACAGTTCACGACGAACAGTGGGTATTTCTCTTCGCCGCTTTGCGATTACCGTCTGCCCGCGTGCCTTCACGGCCCACTGTCTATAACCGTAACCATTGGCAAACAGGACGCCAAGTGGCTTCCCGGCGCGTTTAATACGAACTTTCCGGCGACTACCCACACAGATTGGAAACCTGTGACCTCCTATTATGCATCCCCGTGGAACGGTGGAATGCTTTGCAAGAAAGTAACAATCTATCCTCCCAGTTAAGCTTATGGCATTTATTACTAAGTCCTATTTGACCTATCGCAATGTTTGTGACGAGCTTTGCATGCTCATCACGAACCAGCCTCCGTCAAAGTCCAACGTCGACTTCCGTCGCATATTGAAGGAAGCGCAGAACCTCCTGCTCAATGAGGCCACAGTATCCCCGGATTCCGTGGATACCTTGGACTTTGAAGGAATCCCTCGCGGGGGTTCTATCTCCCTGCCCGAAGAATATGATAGTATTGTCGAGGCATGGTCGCCCAGTGGCAAGAAATACCACATCATTGACCGGGCCATGTTCGAAAGCAATACTTGGTTCCGTTCCGAATATCCCAAGCACGACAGCGGCTATCATGCTATCATGCTGGACATGGGGCTGAATGAACAGAACCTCCGCACCTATTCTGTCCTGTCGGGCAGTAACGGCATCAACGATAATCCTACGAGCAACGTCATGACGGTTTCGGCACGGTGCGCATTGCGCGGCCTATCCCTCAACATTTATGATGACGCGGCATGGGAGGACAAGGAGGTTCGTATCTACCCCGGATGTCTTCCCGCATTGAAGGCGATGATGCTGGCCGTGGTCTATAATGAGCAGGGCAATACCCAAATGGGGACGGACAGCTACGGCCTTGCCGTCAAATACCTGAACGACCACCTGCGCAAATATCGTCAGGGCACGTATCAGGCTCCGAACATTATTCAGAACGGCGGCATCATGCAGTGCCCCGGACTTAACCTCATGTAATTATGGCTACCAAACGTACAGACATATCGAGCGAGACGAAAGCGAGCGGGGGTATCCCCGCCGCCAAGTCCATTAAGCAGAAGACGATGGACGAGGTGCTTCCGAAGACGAACCCCGACATCCCTCTCCGTCCAATGAATAACAACGACCCGAACAAACCCGTCGACGCGAAGGAGATGAACACCATCGCCGCGGCCAATAGTAACCACGGCATCAAGAATCCCCCGGCATCCGCGGCTCCCGCGGCGGCCCAGTCTCCTAGTCCCTATGGGCGGGGGAATACTGAACCAGCAACGCCTGGAGCGGTTGACCCTAACAGCGCGGCCTACGCCGCCCAGCAACGGGCGACCTATGCGGCGGGCATGCAACAAGCCGCGGCGGGGAAACTCTCTGCGGAGGACAGGCTCATGCTTCGTGGCGTGGACCAGAACATAAGCCGTGGGCAGATGCCCACCATATCTCCGGCTATGCCGACGCAAGCGACGGCTACACCCCGGCAAGCGACGGCTTCCGCTCCAACCGGCCCCGACACCTCCACGGCTGGGTTCTATGCGCACGCGGAGAAGATGCTTGGCCCGGAGAAGTACAAGGTATTCATGTCCATGTCGGAAGCGCAGAGGAACGCGATATATAGCAAGTTTGTAGAGAGCCGGACCAAGAATGCGCCCGCCGCGGGAGCTACCGCGGGAGCTACCGCGGGAACCACTGCCGCCTCCTCTGGCTCTAGGTTCCCCGCCTCTGCTCTCCCCTCTGGCAATGCTCCCATACCCACGAGTAGCCCGACGACTGCGGGTACTGGAACTGCCGAGAATATGCTACGAACCTTGAGGGATGATACGGCCAGCCCCGAAGCAAGAGCACAGGCGCAAACATACCTCCGCGTCCGAACCATGTACGCCCAGCCGGAAAAGTTTGGTAAGGAGATTAAGACCCTCGAAAAACTGGAACGCGCCAAAATAAAGGAACTTAGCAACATGTTCAGGAATAGATTGAATATCCGGGACCCCCGCTTCGCCCGCCAGTACGCGCAGTATCAGGCACTGCGGAAGAAAGACCCGCAAGCGAGGCTCGCCCTCTACACTGAACTGATGAAGGGACCGGAGTTCACTCACTTGGACTTCCGAAAATAAATTTGACATAATACATATTTCACTTGACCCTCGCCCCACTCATGATAGGATGTTGAAGACCCACATGAGTGGGGCAAACTTATTATACTAATACTCAACAAACATGGCTATTGACTTTAGTACCGCCAATATGTCCGACTTCACTCCGAAGTCGGGAAGTAGTATCGCGCGCGAACAGCGTGCCGCAGAAAGGCACGCCGCGTGGCAAGAGACGCAAGCGCAGAAACAGCAGGACCGACAACAGAAAGCACTGGACCGCGAGCAAAGGTTAGCGGAAAAGAAACAGACCCGTGCCGAGAAGGGAGCGACGGCGACCGCAGACTATGACACCTTCCTCTTTAAGTCTGTTGATGACTTTGCGGAGAAACAGAAAAAGGATGCGGAACACGCGAAGAATGTAGAATGGCAAGATAAATCCCGCGCCCATACGGAACAAGAATGGAAAACCGCCGAGGAAAATAAAGCCCTCGACATCTTGAACAAAGGAAACCGTGGGTACAGCTTTGAGGGAATCGACTACATGAAAGACTATGTAGACCGCGGCGAAGATGCGCTGGTCGATTTGAAGGCCGCCTCCCGTGGTGATAGCGAGGCCATTAAGAAGCTCGCCAACAATACGGGTCTTACCGTTGTGTCTTCTTCCGAGCTTACGCCTACGCACCCCGCCTTCTTATCCCGCTCTGGCTTCGGAAGTGGAGAGGACGGGAACCCCGTCGTAACGGAAAAGTTCCTCGCCATTGCCGCGGATAGAAACCGTAACGCAAAGGCAGTGGCCAAAGGCATTGCCAACACAATGGAAAAGGCCCGGAAGGATTACCTCAACTCGAATCTAGATGTTGGAACGGGTAAACCTACGGCACAAGCCATCGAGACCGCACCTATTGCTTACACCGCAGAAGAAATAGAAAGCGTCATCAATACGATTAGGCGCGAAGACATTGGCAACTATCGTGCCGCTAAGGCTCTTTACGACAAACACCGCGCTTCTTCGACGGAAGGCGTGCAGAAGAAAACTCCCAGCCAAACGAGCGTGGGGGAGCTTGGCGTTGGCGAATTCTCTGATTCAGCACCTTCATTTACTGGGAATGTTTTTGCTGAACTCGCCAACCTTTCCAAGTCTCCCAGCAAAATGTTCCAACTTGTCCGCGACTACGGGGATTACCTTTCCCGGAGTACGGAAGATATTGAATCCCCGGAATCTGCTACCACGTATGCGAAACAACTCCATACAGACCAAGCAAAACTCATTTCAAAAAAAGAAAAACCTGTTGAGGATAGGATTCGTGAACAGATAGAAACAGCCGACAAAATCGTAAGACGCCTCGAAGAGGACTACACTGGCCTTCCCTATCTCGAACTTCGCGACGCGCTTCTCAATCCAGAGGCCGCGGCCTCTGCCCTTCTGTCTTTAGTCCCCGGTGCTGACATGGACGCAATACGTGCACGGGCAAAGGTCATTACCGAGGAAGTTCGCCGCCAGAAGGACCGCCCTCTGACCGTCGAAAACTCCGAACAGATTGGCATGAGTGAGGCTATGCTGGAAGCCGTGGCCACAAGGTTTCCGGGGGTTCCAAAATCCGTCCTGCGCCAAGCGGGAGTAACCAAACTGATTCAGGACTATACCGCCAAAGCTACACCGAGAGGCACTCTCATGGATGCAGTCAAAGGCGCAATGGCTAACTACCGAAGCACAGCGGGACAAATTGCGGACGTACTTACCTTCCAGCCGGATAATAGTGTAGGTAAGACCGCCGACCCAATGAGTACGATGGAGTGGAGGAAGGGAACGAAGCGTGGCTCATGGTGGTATGGCGTGCCGGGCGGCCCATCCTTTGAAGTAGGCCCCGAACAGTTGAAGGAATATATGGCCCAGTACCATATTGAAAGTACTCGCGATGCCCTCAACTCCCTCTCTCATGCCGCACGTATGGGTGACTTGGGCGTGGGCCGTGGCAGTCTCTTTGCGTACAATCCGCACACCAAGGAAGTTGATACGAACGCCACGCTCGAACTGAACCCCAATGCTCTCTACAATGATAAGCTGATGGACCAGAGCATTGAGGCTCTCCGTGCTAGTGGCGCGGACGAAGGTCTCATCAATCGCACCATTGAGAAGTTCCAGAACCTCCGCAAGAAATCCGCACAGGAACTTGTGAAGGACAACATTGCATTGGACGAGACGCTGGGAACGCTTCGTGATACGTGGCTTGGCTCCGGCTTGCAGTTCAACCCTATCTTGACTGAATCCATGAAGCATCTGGACAAGCACCTTTCCTTCAAGAATTTTTACAACGAACAGAAGGAAGCGGGCAAGAGCGACGAGGACATCCTCTCCGCATGGCAGGAGAAAGGGCAAGACACCATCAACTCTGTTCTCCGCGGGTTACAGATAGGTACGCACAAGGCAATCGACCTTGGGACGGGGGCCGCCTATGGTGCTCTTCTCTTTGCACAGAATGCAGTTGGCAGTCGTGCGGCGATGGAACATACCCGCACCCTCTGGGACCAGCTGAACAAAAAACAGGAAGCGGAAGCTGAACTTGTTCGAGGCAATATCCTTGCGGACTATACTGCGGAGATTGCCAACCTCGGCTATCAAATGGTAGCAACCGCGGGGGCTGGTAAAGTTGGTGGCCTCGCTGGCCGTGCACTGGAACGTACCGCGCTCAATAAATTCATGAAGGCAACGGCTAACGTCGTAGCGAAGCGGGCCGAAGCTCTTGTCCCTGCCGCCCGTCCGGGATTGGCGGGACGTTTGAGTGGAACTATCCAGCGCAACCTCGACAACCTTGCGGCGTTGAACCTCGAACGGGCTGGGGCTGGTGCTGGGGTGAACCTTACCATCATCTCCCAGATTGCACCGAATGCCTACTCTGACATCTTCTATACCATTTATGATAGGGAGATGGAAGGGAAGGAACCGACTGCCGAGAATACGAACAGGGCGCAGAGCGTTGCCAACATGCGTGCCCTCTTTGGTGCGGCTCTCGTATCTACTGGTAGTACTCTCATCAACAACCGCGCAGGTATGGATTCCTTCATGCGTAAGATTGTTGGGGCTAAAAACCTTCGCGGTCAATCTCTATTCCAAACTCTTGAACGGAAGATGGCCGGATGGAGAAGCAAGCCATTTAAGGAGATGAACACGAAGGAAAAGACGTTTGCCGTTGCTTCCTATCTGTACAGCCAGAGCAAGGCCGTAGTGGAAGGAGCCACCGAAGAACTGGCAGACGAATTCCAAGAATGGGCGTTTACCGAACTGGTGAAGAACGGAGAAATCTCCGAATCCTCTATTGCCACTACTGACCAAGTGATTAGTGGGGCTATGAAGATTGCTTTCCTCGGAGGTATCGGCGGCTACGTTGGTAGCCAGTTAGCTGGTGAAGGGAACATACGTTTCCAAACCGAAGCCGCTCCAACTCTCGATGTAAAGGATGCTTTTTCTCTTCTTGACGACACGACTAAAAAGGCGAGCAACATCATTGAGGATGTGGCGAAGACCATTACCAAGGATGGTGTGTCGGAAGCTCTGGTAGATGCGGGCAAGAGCGTCGTTAAGGTTGCGGGGGAAAAGGGAGATGCCGCAGAGGTAGCTCGCGAATGGGTGGATAAATCTATCGCCAATGAAGGACTTACCCTGTCCGGCGAAACCCGCAAGGCATGGATGGAGGGCGCGGTGCGCATTGGCATTAGCAACTTCACCCAGTTCCGCAACCTAGTTGAACGGGCCTCCGAAATACATACCTATGAGGGCAGTGCCGCGGCAAGCTCCTTCATGGCAGAAGCCATTAACGACCTGCCCAATACCTTGACCTACCCGAACGAGGACAGCATCAATACCATGCGCACCATGTTGTCCGAAGCCCTTGATGCTATGGGAGACCGGGTTCAGGTTATCGAAGTAGACGACGACCTGTCCATCCTTACTACGGGAGATGAAGACCTCGACGCCGCTCTTCACGTCATCAACGGATTGACGGAACCCACGGCTACCACGGAACCCACGGCTACCACGGAATCCCCGGCTACCACGGAACCCGCGGAACCCACGGAATCCCCGGTAGCTATTGCCCGGAAGGAGAGGGACAATGCTATTGCTCCCATCACTGCTATGGTAGAGACGGGAGTAGTTACCCCAGAAGCTACCGCTTCCGTGGATAACATGGATGCGGCAATCACCTCGTTCGATAGTAATACTGGTGCATGGCTCTCATCCGGTTCACCTCTGGACCGCGGCGCGAAGCTCGTCTCCCTGAACGAGATGACCGGGATTAACGCCCCCATGATTACCAGCAACACGGGAGAAACCATTGTCATCGCTCCGCACACAAGCATGTACAACACAGGTGAGGGAGGGACACCCAGCACCAAGTGGGGAGACAAGGTCTCCGCTCTCAATCTCCCGACGGATGGGACTGGCGCAAATGCCTACGGCACGCTTCGCGGCCTTCAAGTTAATGCCTCCCCCGCACAGGCCGCGGCCATTGATGGAGTACTCAAGGCTCTCCATGCCGCTGGTTTGGACGTCGCTATCCGTGCAACCAATGCCCCGGCGAACATCTCTTCCCCTGCCAGTATCACCTACATGAACGGCACGGACGGGAAGCTTGTCGGCGGTGTCATTGACCTGTACGTGAACCGGGATAACCCGATTGAAAGCGTAACGGGAACGGTACTACACGAAGTCCTCCACCTCATTGACCGTCATCTTCGTACCACCAACACGGACTATTCCCAGCGGATGGATAAGATTAGAAGCGCGATTGCAGAGAACTACAACAAAATTGTTGATAGTCTCTCCGCTATGTATGACGCTAGCGTGGACATCAATGAGATGAACGCCATCGCCGCGCTCGCTTCCGACCTCAACTATGGTCTCCGCGGTGCGGACGAATTTGCCAGTGTCGCGTTCTCCAATCCTGTCATGAACTTCATGGTAGCGGAAGCTAGTGGAGACAATATCACCATCACGGATTTGGCTCGCTATGCCGAAGCGGCGGGAGGCCGGAAGCCCGTGCACGTGCGCCTCGTCGAATGGCTTAAAGATTTGATTAGGGACATCAAAGATACTGCGGACGATATGGACGGAACCACCGCCGCAGAACGCGCGGCTGAATGGGATTCCTATGTGGCCCGCGTCGCGGACATGGCCCCCGGCAAGTGGTTCGATATGCCTCGCACTCCGTCATGGAAGGTAGACGATACGGACTATACTATGGGCAACGGGGTAGATTATTTTAACCCGATGGCCTATGAGACCGACATGACCCGGAGATTGTCCTTCGGCCTTGGCGCAGAAATCATTGGCACGAAGGCCGGGAACTGGGTAACTAGTATTAAGAATGGATGGCTGGGTGCAACCAAGAACTGGGACAAGGCTGGCATCAATGTTAAGTCCGAGGAACAGAAGCTGGTTGTGCTGGAACAAATGGCCAACGTGAATGCGGCGTATGAACGCAGTATTAAACGCATTGACAAAATCGGTGATATGCTTCAACGCCGTGCGGATAATCTGGGCTGGGATGCCGCTACGCGAAAGAAATGGAGCAAGTCCATTCTTGACATGTCGGGGAATATGGACAATGATATTGACCCTGAAACTGTTGCACGCATTAACGCAGAGGCTCAAGCAGAAGTTCGTCAGCATGAACAGACCCGCGACTTCCGTATCGCGTTGGCTAAGAAGACCGTCACCGATGCCGTCAATAGGCACGCGGAAGCGGTGCGTCTGGCTAACTCCCTTGCGCTTAATAGTGAAGGGCGATTGGAAATCAACGACATGATGCGCCGGATTAAAGACATGAGCGGCAAGGGGTATGGAGCCATGCTGGACAAGCAGGTAGCTCTCCCCATGCTCTCCCAGCAGATTCACAAATCTCTCTCCGACCTTGGCTCTCGTATCTCCGCGACGGGGGATGCCAATCTGGATATCACCTACTTTGGCCTTGCCCGCGACACGCAAAACTATCTCGCGGATATGATTAACGAAGTGGATAGTCCCTTCTCTATGGATGAACTTCTGGACAGGTGGTCCAACCTTCGCAATGACTTCCTCTATGCGGAGAGTACAAACCATCCCGTCATCGCTCCTATGATTCAGGACATCGCTAAAGCACGGGCCGAAGCTAAACAAATCATCCGGGAAGCCAATGAGGATTTCCATGCCGCAACAAAGAGGGCGGGTGTAACTCGCGCTGGCGTAGCTACCCCTGCTGGTTCCGTGTGGCTGAAACGAGACAACGCTATCCTCAATGCTCGCCGTCAAAAACAAGCGGAGTATATGGCTAAGCGGGATGCCGCTGAACAGTGGCTTCTGTCACAAGGGGTTGTAGGTCAACTGGTCCACAACGTCATCGCCGATTCCCGTAAAGAAATTGCCGCAACGCAAATCTCTATTGCCAAGCTCATTGGAGATAGCCGTATGGCTGACAACGCCGCGGAGATGAATTATCTTCATCGCACCTACATGGCCGTTGGACGCCATGCCGGAGACTTCACCCGGACGATGAAGGACATCATCGCAAACCCCAACGGAGAACTGGCGCAGAAATACGACGGTCTGACGAAACTGTTGCAGGAAGCCGCAATCTCTCATGCCGAAGCGCACCAGAGAGAACTATCCGAAAACGTAAGCCAAGTGCTGGACAACATGCAGGCATTGGCCGCGCTCCACGACGAGTTGAAACTTCCGCTGGTGTCAGCTCCCACGGGAGCCTCTTCGAATTATAAACTCCTGTTCGAAGGTGTAGCCAAGAACTACAGGACCAGAGAAATTCTTGACTTCATTCAGAACAACTTCGGTCAGGTTCAAATGCTTGCGGACCTGCGAGACGGCCACAACATCAGTGCCATATATAATAAGGCCATGAGCATGATAGCACAGGCAGACTATCGCACGAAGTCAAAGATGACAGAGACGAAGGAAACTCTGGACATGAATGCCAGAGATAGTTTCCTCGCCGAAGTCTTCTCCGCCCTTCCGGGAAAAACGATTGCGGACAAAATTGGCAGTCTTCAATCCCCGGCATCCGTGGCTTCCGAAGTGAACAAGGCCATCCCCACTTTCCCGACTTCGGCCATTGACCAGATATGGAACACGCCCAATATGAATGCCGCAGAACGACTGGACAAGACGCTCAATCTTCTCCGGGGTCAGGCTGGCGTTCTCATGAGGATGAACGGCATGGGCAACGTCATCTCCGCTACCGACTTGAAAGCGTTGCAATATCCGGAACTCTCCCGTCTTGCGGTGAACGATGCCATGAAGGCCATTGACGAAGTTCTGTCCAAGAAGAGGACGAATGAAGATGCGCTGGCCCAGCGGAAACGCTTGCCCGAATGGCAGAGGAAAGCTATGTATGAACTTAGCGACCTCACCATTGGGGATGCCATTGGGACGTTACAGAATACCCTATCCATGCAGTCGAAGATTGCCGTGAACCAGTTGCTTGCTGACGAGTATGCCTCCGTACTGAAAGCGCAGGGTGTGGTCGTACCCCCGAATTCCACAAACCGTACCTCGGACATGGTGGAAATCTCCTTGAAGAATACGAAGAATGCGTTGAACGGAATGTACGCCGACAAGGATGTAGCCGATGCCATCTACCGCATCTACAGGCCGAGCGACGACATCCTGAATAGCAGGACGGACGACTATAAGGAGGTCCGCGAGTACTGGCAGAAGTCCGGCAAGGGGCAAGGATGGTGGAGTAAGGCGGGTGGCTTGGCTAACCTTTCTGTCTTAATAGCGAGTCCTAATCCCACGTTACGTAACTTATATGGTACAGTAGCTCAAATGACCCATGCGGGTGCACTTCCATTCACGGGGAGTAAAGAAATCGCAAACCTTGTCGGGGACTGGGTCCAGTTGCGTAAGCTATGGTGGCTATCACAGGGCAAGGACCTTGCTTCACAGGCTTCCGCGGATAGACTGCTGGCCGCGGAAGACAGGTACAACGAGAAGATTCGCTACTGGCAAGAGCTTGGTCTGCTGGACGCAGGTCAAGGGGAGTTCCTGCGCAACGTCTGGAAGTCTGACGAGTTCAGTAAGATGGCTGGAGAATTTGAAGAAATGAATGAGGATTCCTTCTTCAAACTGGCCGAAGCTCTGAACGAGAAACAGGAACGGACGAAGGGCGAGGTGGCTAAGGATGTCGCCAAGACGGCGGGCAAAGTCGTAGCATGGCCCATCAAAACGATGTCCTTCGCCTATGGCTTGCCGGACGCGGCGGCCAAGATTGCTCTCTTCACTAACCAGAGAGCGATTGCCGATACCCAATTAAAGGTACAACTGGCACGGGCGAAAGGCAAGGCCAACCCCAATGCACGGGACCAGATACTCCTTGACGCGAGCGCGAACGCTCAAAGCTGGGAAGCCTACGTCGATAGGTACGCGGCTGACATGGTGAAGAGCTTGCTCCCCACGGGTTCGCGTACTCCTTCGTGGGTGAAAACCCTGAATATAGTTGCGGCTCCGTTCTTCATGTTCCAGTACCATACCTTCCAGTCTGTAGCCTACAACCTTGGCCACGCCATAGGTGAAGGGGTAGACGGTGTGTGGGCTATCAATAACGGCATGAAGAAGGAGGGGGCTTACCTCTTGGGACGCGCTATCCTTCGCATCGCTGGTTCCGCAGTAACTATTGGTGCAACCTCTGCGGTCTCTTCCTGGGTTGCCCGACAGATTATCGCCAGTGTCTTGGGAGATGACGATGACCATAAAATCATTGACGACGCGGAAGTCATGAGGAAGCTGGCAGATAGTGGGCTAATTCCTGACTATGATAAGTTCGGGGACTTGATTGGCATCATAGATATGAAGCGACATGAGTTCGAGTATTTGAACCTTGAATACATGAACCCGTTCAAGACCGTCAGGGTGTTAGCCAAAACCCTGCCCAGCCTCTTCATGGATATGGATGTGGACAAGTGGGGGATGAACAAGGTTGCCGAACTGAAAAACCTGCTGGAAAATACGGTGCTTGAAGAATCCCTCCTTCTGAATGCCGCTTCTGAATTGTTTAATGAGGAAGACTTCAATTACAAGCATAGCCTCTCCGGTGATGAAAGTGTCAACGTTCTCCCGGCAGTCGGCAACGCAATCCTGTTGGCCGCAGGGCTGAACCCCTCGTTCGGCAGTGGACATACATGGCAAGTCCTTGAACGATTCGCGACGGTTGCCAATAAAAAGATTCCCGTCTACGGCTGGGCAGTCAAGTCTGGTAAACAAATGTTTAGTGATACGCCCGACATGAGTGCCGCGGCATACGGGTTACAGACCTTGGGTGCGGGCCTCCGTCGTCCGAAGGATTTGACCGAAGCCCTTGCCGCCGGGTTAAAGAATGCCAACGCGGCAGTCACTAAGTCAAAGCGAATGGGCGTTCTTCGTCCGGACTTCTACAAGAGAATGGAATCCGGGGTGGATGTGGAATCTATGGAAGCCGCGGAAACCGCGGATGCCGTGAAGAATTTCACCAAGCTAGTCAATAGTGTCCGGTTTGTTACGGAAATTACAAACATGCTTGACCCCGCTCTGCGGAAGGAAGTTCTGGCTTCCGCGATTGAGACTTCCGGTATGAGTGCCAAGACCTACGGCGCGGCCATGAAAGGCATCATGCCCTACATCATCAGCCCGCAAGCAGGACGTGAGGCTATCGCGAAACTCAACCGCGAATTGCAGAAGTCTAATACCACGGACGAGGGCAAACGCCTAATCGAAGAGCAGAAGAAACTCATTATCAACCTCATGAGGAAGGGTAGCATTCAGATTGATGGGGCGTTGAGTGCGGAGGAAATTCATAATCGGATGAAGCAGTAGTCCTCTGTTTATATCCTTGACCTTCGGGGGCATGGGAGATATAATTCTCCCATGCCCTCTTTTCGTATAGTACCCAATCATATTATGGCCACCCCTCCGGGAGGCTGGAAGTTTATTGTCCCTGAATCCATGAGTGTCAGGCTCAAGGGAACCAAGGTTTCCGCGGGTTCACTGGAACAACTCCGCAAGGCGGTCGCCCGTCTCTTCATGAATAACGGAGAACCCTTTCAGGTTGCGCTCTTTGAATCAGAGCTTTGCGCTTCTCTCCCTCCCCAGTACTGCACCACCTGCGGTGATAAGGGAATTGAATGGAAGGAGTATGAACCCATGAGTGCCAAGAAGATATTGGCCTTCTTCGGAACTATGGTTCTCTGGTATCGACGGGGACACAGGTTTGTAGACGAGGCAGAAGCCCGCCGCCGCTATGCTATCTGCGCCTCCTGTCCGTATGCTACCTCTACGCCTCCTCCGGATTTAGAGAAGCAGGGGTGCGCCACATGTGGAGCCGAAGGAGCTGGCCGCAAATTCCTCAAGGAAAAAATTTCCGGGCTTGCGGACCTGACTAATGGGGCGGCCCCTCTCTATTGTACCTTATGTGGTTGCGACCTATCAGTAAAGGCTCACTTCGATATTGAATCTGACTGCTGGCTAAAATAGTCCTTGACATTATTTCAAGTTGATACATACTTCCCTCCGTATGAACTCAATATTCACAGCAGAAGAAGCTAGCAAGCTCCCCCTGTATAAGGGATGCACGGTGTTCATTAACGTACATTGCGGTGGCATGCCCACAGTGAGAGCCGTTGAAGTATCTGATGTCGCCTTCGAATGTTTCGTTTCTCGTGTCAGAATCGAATACATCAACCACCGATTCAGAACCATAGATAATGGCTATCTCAACCACACTGTCTTCCTCACCTATCAGGACGCGGCCAAGCATGCGTGCCACGATTACGTCGAAGAGATAGAGAGGCTCGAACAACTACTCGAAACCAAAAAGAAAAAGCTCGCCGAACTGATGGCGAGCATTGAGAAAAACGAAGTTCCTGTCAGTTAGGTATTGACATCATAGGTACTGCATGGTATAAAGAATCCGCAACGACATCATTCTGTTTGGACTGTAAGTTGTTTGGGTTCTAAGCGAAAACCCCGGAAGATATTTCCTTCCGGGGTTTTTGTTTTAGTTCTGTTTCGCTTCGAGGGATTCTATTAGCTGGGTAATCTCGCCGATACATCGTTGCAATTCCGATGCGGGGTTTACCTCAACCAACTTATCATGCGCCCAGATATAGAAGAGCCGTACCAGAATGGAATCTTCGGGGCTACGTTGGTAGCTATGGCTCATGACTGTACGCCTGAACTGTTCAAGGATAAGGTAAAGGTCAAACGTTTCGAACACCTTGGACCAGTGCTTAGCGTGGTACTCCAAATACCACCGTGCTTTCTTGAGGTCTTCAATACGGTCCTTCTTGTACTGTGACCGCATCAAATACTTGACGGCATTCCCTAATGCAAAGGGAAGCTTGCCAGTAATTTCTATGGTCTCGATTCCGCTGGGGTGGGAGGTGTAATGCTTCGGGTGGTTGACGGCATCGTTCATGGATTCCTTTCCTTCCGGCAGGTCGGGAAAAGCCTGTGAGTTTACCTTGGTTGAAACGATTGCGTTGATTGCTTCGTGAGCGTGCATACTATTTGGTGAGGTGCTTGTAAATTTGTTTGTTGATATATCTGCGAATAGACATCTTAGCTATGACGAAGAGGCGGGGAGAGGGTAGAGTTAAACATCCTTCTTTGACTGTCCACTTCCTTGTAATTCTCCGTGCGAACTTGTACGCCTTCCTGCATATTTCCAGAGCCGCAGAGGAACTTCCAACAAGAGCCACAGGAACTTTACTGTTGATGAAATAGCCATGAAATTTAAACTGGAAGAAAAAGGAGTTGTCCCCCTTAATCCAGCTAGGGGTTTCATCTGGGGTAGTTTCTCCAACTGCACCTATGGAAAGTTTACTGGACGCAAGGATGCGACCATAGGTTAATTGTTCCTCGGTCAGTTGTTTCTTCGACCGGAGAGAGGTATGGATAAGTTGCTTATGTTCAGGCATGATGCGAGACCGAAGCTTGTTAGCTCTTGTCTTCATCATGAACTTCCTTTGCTCCGCGGGGCTATCTCGATACCAGTAAAATTTGTCTCCGTATTTCTTGCACTTGAACTTTCCTCTTCGACGCTTCCCACAAGGGTGTTTCATGTTGGCCGCCATCTGTTCCCGATACTTCTTGAGACTTATTTTGCTCATAGTTCTGGAACGGAATGAAGTCGGTTAGTATCAACGGGGATGTCCTTGAATGCCCATGCGAGGTCGTACTTCAATTCCATCTTTTGCCGGAGGGCCAGAAGGAGCGCACGGATTTGCGGCTGGGCCGCGCCGTCCAATCGCATACGGAAGATGTGCCCCCACTCGCGGAGGTTAGCAGTCACGCCAATCACCGTAGCCGTGCAGTTCGGAAGCAATCCCCGCGCCTCTTCGGGAGGCAGTCCTCCTTGGACAAGTTCCACGTACTTCTCCGCAAGGTTCTGGCAGGTATCCTTAAACTCTTCAATGGTCTTCGGGTCAACCTTCTCGTCGTTAAAGAACTGCGGACGGACGAAGCAAATGATTCCCTTCCGGTCATAGTTGACGTACCTCTGGCTCTCCATGCTGACGCTCATGTGACGATGACGGACAAGCTGATGTGTCACCGCTCTATCCGTCGAGAGGACTGCCGGGATGTTGATATGCTCGATGACACTTTCATGTCCGCGGTTAATGATACGGGAGAGAAACGCAATGGGGTCGCCCTTCGGTTCGCTTTTATAGCAGATACGACCCATTATCTCTGCGGCCTCAACCTGTTTATCTATTACTGATTTAGTTAGCGGAAGTGTGACTTCCTGATTTATCCATAGAACGTTCATGAATGATATGTTTGGCTTTGTAGTTTGCGAGTTCAAGAGTGGGGAATGTCCATCCATACTGGCCCCACTCACTGGTGCTGGGGAGGTATTCATCTCCGGCTTTAACCTTGATGAAATCATTGTCCGCTTTGTGCTGACGGATGATGACAACCTCATAATTGTTTACCTTCCCGCTTCCTTTATGGGTTAGCTCATAGATGGCAACGCCAGCCTCACGGAAAATGAGGCGACAGGTGAAGGGGTTGCGTGTAAATTCGTTAGGAATTTTTTTCATTTGTAATTGAAGGATTGAGCATTTGCATAAATTCTTCTTCTGTAATTGAAGGAATCTTGTGGAGCCTCGCAATCTTTTGCTTGTGCTCCCCCGGTTCCTTACCGACGACTAGGTAGTTGGTCTTCCTCGACACGTTCTCCTTGACCGTGCCTCCCATGTCCTGAACGAGCAGGTTATATACATGGCGAGGCTGGGACAGGGTTCCCGTGATGACGAAGTTTACTCCCCGCAACGCGGTGCTCTTGGGAACATTGCCCTCGGCATTGGGAATATCTCCTGTCATAACCATTGCCGTCATCTCGTTCCACGTTGGCACGGTCTCCATGTAATTCAGAATTGCCTCGGTCATCAGGGGGCCGAACTCCGCATGACGCTTGTTCCTTAAATCTTCGGGGAAGAGAGTGAGGAAAGAGTAGAGATTGGGGTAAGCATAGGAGAGACTTTCCGCACGGGTGCAACCGACATGGGGAATCTCCATTGCAGTAATCCATTGCGCAAGGGTTGCATGGTGCTTCCGTTCCTCCACGATTTCAAGGAATCCTCTGTACCCTTGGGTTCCGGGGATTCCGTTGATGAGATTGTCCATCGTGCCGGACATGAGAAGCAGGAACGGGTGGTGGAGGTAAGCAGTTTCTGCGGTCGGAGGCTCTACATCATTCTCCCCGGCGAGCAGTTTGTCTGCAATCATACGTGAGAATACAAGCCCCATGCCATCGATGTCCAGTGCGTTCTTACCGCATGCGTATTCCAGCTTGGCCGCTACCTTATCCCTGCACAACGGATTGGTACAGAAGATGTTGAGGTCACTAGAGGATAACGTGGAGCCGCAACAGGGGCAGGTCAGAGGGACAACGGAAACCGTATTGCCACAGCCGCGAACCTTGCGGATGTACGGAATAATCTCCCCTGCCTTAACCACCTCCACGGTATCACCAATGTGGAAGGAGGCCGCATTAGCCACGTTGGAGAGGGTGGCACGGGAAACGTTGGTTCCACCAATCTTCACCGTATCGAAGACAGCAACCGGAGTTAATACCCCTGTCCGTCCTACTTGCCAAATGACATCACGGAGGGTAGTTTCAACTCCCTGCGGGTTGAACTTAAAGGCTACGGCATCCTTCGGGTGATGGGCGGTAGCCTCTCCCGCCGCGGCAATAGCATTCTTCTGGTTCAACTTAAACACAATACCATCAGTAGGATATGCGATGTCGTCGCGCAGGTACTTGGCCATGTCCCGGATGTATTCATCCGTCAGAGCTTCGCCTTCTGGCCATTCCTTGGGGAGGGTTACGAGGTCAAACATTTCCATCAGCCATCCACGCAGTTCCATGCGGGATTCAACACCCTCCGGGAATGGGCTTGCATCGAACGGGATGAAGGTAATGAGCCAGTCAGACCACTTGAGCTTATTGTTGCGGAGTTGACCAACGGCACAGGCGCGGAGGTTGGAGTACCCCATGCTTTCCACCTGCCCCTCGTTGCTCTTAGCCACAACCACTTCCCCACGGACAGCTCCCGTGTAATTGCCATAACTGGGCGGGACCATATAGAGAACCTTATCAAGGGGGATTACTTCCCCCTCGGTTCCGTTGCCACGGGTAACGGCCCGTACCAGTCGTCCCTTTTCAATGTACAGAACGAGGGTGAGGCCGTCGTACTTTGGTTCAACCACGACATCCCTTCCCGCAATCCAGCCGCGAAGCTGGTCCATACCAATTCCGTCCTTGCCCTCATGAATCTTGGCAAGGGAGAGTACGGGATTAGGATGCCGGAAGGTCTTGGCTCCCCGTTGTACGTCGTCCCCAAGACTATCGAGTTCCTTGGATTCCGGGGAACGGGAACGCAGTTCCTCTACTAGCGTATCGTAAACTGTGTCGGGAATGAGGGTCTTCCCCTCGTTATAGTAGGAGCTATTGAAGAATGCAATCGCTTCCTCCAACTCCTTCACGCTCATGTTTTTAGGATTACCTATCTCCATTGTCGTCATCCTTTCTGACTGGAATAATACCTTCGCTAATGAGATTGTCAAGTTCTTTCTCTACTATCTCGTGACAATCTGAAGGCGGCATAAGTACAAACTCCAATAGGGTAACATACTCCATCCTTAAGGGAACCTTGTTATACTCGCTAGCTTTCTTCACTAAGTTCTTACAGATTGTCCGAATAATTTTCCGTACAAGTTTACGATATTTCGCCTGTTCGCTAGTCATTTCCATTGCTTTAATACAGATACGTTAGTTCCTTCCACAAATACGTTGATGGGTTTGTTCTCCGCATCCCGCCCGATCACATGCACCCTCATCTGTCCCTTCGGCACAGAGAGCGGCGTGATAACGTCTTTGGCTAACACTCCCTTCCTGCTAAACACAGCACGGTCTCCTACAAAAATAACAAATTGTTCATATTCTTCGTTGGGTGGTGGGTCTTCTGGTGGTCTACATGAAAATAAAATGGTTACAATAACGAGGCAAATAACAGCCGCGATGACTGTCCCTGCCAGTTTATAGTGTGGTTTATGCTTCATGGGGCAGGATAATTTTACGGGCGTTGGCTTCCTTCTCGGCAAGCTCCGACTTATCTACGAAGGTAAGAGTAGACTGTTCCAATAGATTCATGGAAATTACGTTGCTCGCCACGGAGAAGAGACGGAATGCGGAGATGCCTCCCTTCTCTTCATCAATGCGGTCCGGGTCGTTCTGACTGGCATACGCTATCAAGAGGTGAATGGCCATGAAGAGGACGAGTGCCTTAATCATGACGTGGGAATCTGTAAAGATATTGCACGCCTTGCCGGGGTTCTCAAGCTCCTGCATGAAGGCAATGTATTCCTTCACAGTGACGAGGTTCTCGGCGACTTCTGCCATGATGAACTGAACTCCCGCCAGCGGCGGGGGTTCAATATCAAAGATGTTGGCGGCGTAGTCCCCCAGTTCAAGAGCTTTCTCGGCAACCGCATCCGCAGGCGCGTCGACGGGCAGGTTGAAGGCAGGGACTGCATCCCACTCCCGTTGCAGTCTTTCCTTCAACATGATAGACTTCGGTTCGGTGAGAATGCGGGCTACCTCTTCCTGAATATTATCGAGGCTCAATTCGTTTGGTTCTGTGGTGTTCATGTACGGATAATAGTATCTGGGTTTTATTACTTGTCAAGCTCTTTCTTTTCGTCTTTAACTATTTCATTCAGAAGATTGCAGAGGCGTTCCATTCCAGTGGTTCCCTCCCATGAAGGGTCGATGTGTACGGGCTGGTTCTTCTTGAAGTCCCAAAGAACCCCGTTGATAAATTTGAATCGATGATGCAGGTCTATTGGTCTGATGAGAAGGAGGGAGGCAGGGGTTACTGCTTTGATAGTCCCTGTACATTTATCCTTAATACCTACAAGAACGGAATCCTTCTCGTCCTCCATTACAGTCCATTTACCTATATGTTCTCTACAAATTACCACGTCCCCTTCCTTAAACTTCCGAAGAGGTGCAGGGTAACATTTGATTGCCTCTTCATGACGGACAACTGCCTCACCCGGAGGGAAAGCATTTATGACCTTGTATTTGTAGAAGTTCGGGGAAAGTTCGATTACCTGTCCCACGTAATACTGTCCACCCAGTTCTCTGACAATGTAGTCACCGGGGTTGATGTCCTCGTCGATATATTTCTCTAATTCTTTGGGTTCTAACATATTCTTGATAGAAGTGGTTATAACTTTTTGGATTTCGTTCGTATTGTTCTTTTTGTTCCTGCATTATCTTCCGAGTTAAACGGGAAACCCGAAGGAGTGCAAGAAATTGTTGGGTTAAACTCTCAAATTGCATTGGAAGGAACCTTTGTGGAGTGAGAGGATTTCCTC
>ENA-UOJO01000386-UOJO01000386.1-human-gut-metagenome-genome-assembly--contig:-P57-NODE-386-length-70904-cov-7.470367_pt1 | contig 70904 bp, 76 predicted proteins | sample MGYA00242351_ERZ723898 | MGnify/ENA metagenome assembly ERZ723898 | reverse complement strand
GTTATAAATCTTACTGATTTACAACGTGTTACTTGGCGGAGCGACCGAGATTCGAACTCGGGATACCCTTTTGGGGTATACACGCTTTCCAGGCGTGCCTCTTCAGCCACTCGAGCATCGCTCCTTGCTTTATTTGCGCTGCAAAGGTACGCATTATTTTTTAAGTAAGCGCTGTTTTTGGGAATATTTTTCTTCAATCGCTGATTTTTTTGTTGCGACGCACGTTAATTAAAGAAATTTTTCCATAATTAAAATAAAAGCGTTATATTTGCACCCATATACAGCATCAGTTATCTAACTTACAAATAGACGATGGATATGCGAAAACTCAAAATTCGAGACCTTACGCTCCGCGACGGTCAGCAATCGCTCTTTGCGACGCGTCTGAGCCAGGCAGAAATAGACAAACTTCTGCCGTACTACGAGAACGCCGGCTTCTACATCATGGAAGTATGGGGCGGCGCCGTGCCCGACTCTGTAATGCGCTATCTCGACGAATCGCCCTGGGACCGCCTGCGTGCATGCTCGAAGGCCATGAAGGGACGTTCGCTGCTGTCGGCGCTGTCGCGCGGCCGCAACCTTTTCGGCTACAAGCCCTACCCCGACTATGTGCTGGAGGGATTCTACAAGGAAGCCATAGCCAACGGACTGAATGTGATGCGCATTTTCGACGCGCTCAACGATATTGACAACGTGAAAGAAAGCATACGTCTCATCAACGAACTCGGCGGAATAGCCGATGGCGCCGTATGCTACACCGTAGACCCGAAGGTGGACCCGGCTTCGCTGCCGAAGCCCGGATTCTTCGCACGCCTGCTCGGCAAGAAGCCGGAGGAGCCCGAGAAAATCTTCACCGACGAATACTTTGTGGAGAAGGCCAAGCAGATGGAAGCACTGGGCGCGAAGATAATCACGCTCAAGGATATGGCCGGCCTGGTGAACCCGCTGCGCGCCGCGTCGATAATCGGCAAGCTGAAAGCCGCGCTGAAGGTGGACGTGGACTTCCACACGCACTGCACGCCGGGCTACGGTCTGGCTTCGAGCATCATGGCCATCATCAACGGAGTGGACATTCTGGACACGAACATATGGTGGTTCGGCGGCGGCTCGGCTGCTCCCGCCATCGAGCTTGTATACCTGTTTGCCAAGAAGCTCGGCGTAGAGATAGACGTGAACATGGAGGCCGTGGGACAGATACGCGACCACCTGCTCGAAGCACGCCACTCGCTGGCCGCCTTCGACCTGAACAAGGACAAGATGCCGCGTCCGTTCGACCCCCTCAAGGACACGCTGCCCGCCGAGGTGGAGGCACAGGTGGACCGCGCCGTCGCTGCCGCCAAGGCCGGCGACGAAGCCGCGCTGCTTGACGCTTGCCACGCCGTGGAGCAATACTTCGGATTCCCGAAGCCCAACGAGCTCGTCAAAGAGGCCGAGGTGCCCGGCGGCATGTACTCCAACATGGTGGCCCAGCTCAAAGCACTGAAGGCCGACGACCTGCTGGACGACGCCATGCGCCTGATACCCATGGTGCGCCGCGACGCCGGACTGGTGCCGCTGGTAACTCCCACGAGTCAGATCGTCGGTTCGCAGGCCGTGATGGTGGCTATCGACCGCCGCGGCGGCAAACCCGACTATACGACCAAGAGCAACGAGTTTATATCGCTCGTAAAGGGCGAATACGGCCATACCCCCGTTGCGGTGGCTCCCGAATTCCGCGAAAAAATCACCGGTTCGCCCGTGGAGAAGCCCTACGACGTCAGCACCTACAAGCAGCCTGAGAATCCGGTACTTCCCGAAATGGGAGGCGTGAAACTTGCGCAGAACCGCGAGGAAGAGCTGCTGCTGGCCCTGCTGCCGAACGTTGCGAAGCCTTACCTCACCAAGCGCCGCGCCGAGGCTTATCAGGCTGAAGAAGCCGCACACAAGGCCGAAGAGGCTGCCGCTGTGGAGGAAACGCCGCAGGAACCCGTTACCGGTCCCACGCTGTCGGCACCCATGGGCGGACGCATAATCGAAGTCAACGTGAAGTCGGGTCAGAAAGTCGACAAGAAGACTGTCCTGCTCGTCTACGAGGCAATGAAGATGGAGAACGACGTAACGGCCGACCGCGAGGCCACCGTGAAACGCATCTTCGTAAAGCCCGGCGACGTGGTCGGCACCGACGCGCTGCTCATAGAATTCGAGGACTGAGCCAAATGTACATACGAATCGCCCCGGCCGAGAAGCCGGGGCGATTCTTTATATACTGCCGAAAAGCGTAGCAAATATTATTTTGACGAACCTCAAGCAGTGTATTTGCGGCCGAGATAGTCGCTGAGCCAAAGGCCGAAGAGGATGAGGGCGCAGCCGGTATAGCCTACGGCGCTGACACGCTCGCCGAGCACGATGGCCGAAACGACGAGGGTGACTATGCTCTGCATATATATGTAGTTGTTACTGGTGATGGCGCCAAGGCTCTTGACGCTGCGGGCCCACATGAGATAGCCGATGACTGAGGCGCCAACAGCGAGGAACAGCAGGTTGCCCCAGATGGCCGGCACGGCTACTATATGGGCTGGGTTCATGATCTGCGGCTCGAAATACAGGAACGGGAGTGCCGTCACGAGACCCCAGAAGAATGTCTTGCGTGTGACAAACCAGGCGTCGTAACTGACATTGAGTTTGCGCAGGACCAGCGAGTATATCGCCCAGCCGAAAGCTGCGGCAAGCGACAGGAAATCGCCCACGGGGTTGAGTTGCAGATTGAAACTGCTGTTGAAGATCACGCACGCGACGCCGAAGAAGGCCACGAGCGACCCTATGATGACGCCACGGTTGGGGCGCTCGTCGCGGTAAAGCAGCCCGACGAGCATCACCACAATCAGCGGCGACGTGCTCGTGAGCAGCGAAACGTTGCTGACGAGCGTGTATTCCAGCGCCGTGTTCTCAGCAATAAAATAAATACTGCCCGCACACAGGCCGCACACGGCAAACAGGCCTTCATCCCAGAGGTTACGGCTCATGAGCCGCTTGTGGCAGAAGCACAGCACAAGCAGATAGGCTATTATGAAACGGTAGACATACACCTCCACGGGATGCATACCATTGTCCAGCAATACTTTGGTGGATACGAAAGAAACGCCCCACATCGTCACCGCCACAAGAGCCCCCAGGTGTGCGAGTAGCATTGCTCGTTTTGTCTTCAATCCTGTTGACGATCTTGTGTTAGGGCTTTCAGGTAACATAAAATGTTTCTTCGTTCGACTTCGTAATGCAAAATTAGCATAAAAAACGACGCTCACAAAACAATTAAGCCACAAAATTTGTACTTTTGTAAAAGCATATGAGAGTCACAAATTAATCCATAACCAAAATACTCATCATCATGAAATTTCTGAAAATCGCACTTATCGCAGTGTTAGGCACCTCGCTCCTGGCAGGAGAAACTGCATGTAACTCTATGAACAACACCGGAAAAGGCGCCCTGATAGGCGGTGGAGGCGGCGCAGCTCTCGGCGCAGCCCTCGGTGGTATCATCGGCGGCGGCAAAGGCGCCGGCATAGGCACAGCCATAGGCGCGGCCGTAGGCACGGGTGCGGGCGCACTCATAGGACGCCGCATGGACAAGCAGCAGCAGGAACTCGAACGGCAGCTCGCCAATCAGGCCAAAGTGGAGCAGACCACCGACCAGAACGGTCTGCAGGCCATCAAGGTGACATTCGACGGCGGCATCCTCTTCCCCACCGGCAAATACTCTCTCAATCCGCAGGCTCAGACCGACCTCTCACAGTTTGCCGTCAACCTCAAGAACAATCCCGGCACCAACGTACAGATCTACGGCTTCACCGACAACACGGGCAGCTATGCCGTAAATGAGCGCCTCAGCAACCAGCGTGCCGACGCCGTCATGACCTATCTCGTGAACAGCGGAGTCACCCCCACGCGCCTGAGCGCAAAGGGCATCCCCATGGCTGACTATGTAGCCAGCAACGACACTCCGGCCGGACGGGCACAGAACCGCCGTGTGGAAATTTACATCACGGCATCTCCCGAAATGGTGCAGCAGGCAGAAGCTGGCACGCTGAAATAACGACATTTATTCCAACCGAAAGAAGCGGCGCAGAAATGCGTCGCTTCTTTCGGTTTTTGCCTGTTTAACTATTTATTGTAGAACTCTACTATGCGGGTGCGGAGTATGCTCTCGTAACGGGCCTGCACCAGTTCGGCGCGCGAACGGAACCACGCACTCTTGGCCTGCTCAAACTCGGTGGCGGTGGCGCGTCCGTAATTGTACTTCTCCTGCATGGCATCAAGAGCCGCGCGCGACGAACGCGCCGCAACCTCGCTGCTGGCACACTTGCGGCGCGCGGCCACAGCCTGACTGTGGGCCTGACGAATATTCTGATAGAGCTGCGAGCGCATGTCGTCGAGCTGAAGCTCGGCACTCAGCTGCGAGGCCTTGGCCCGGCGCACATTGTTGCGGGTGCCGAAAGCATCGAAAATAGGAACACTGAGAGTGAAGCCCAGGCTCTTGCTGAAATTGTCGCGCATCTGACGGCCGAAGCTCTGGCCGTCAATGCCGCTAACCTTGTAATAATTGGAACCAAGTCCGGCATTGAACGACAGCGTAGGCATATAGCCTGTGCGCGAGAGCGACACATTCCGTTCGGCAGCCTTGACGTTCAGTTCGGCAGCCTGCACTCCGTGGTTGGAGCCGAGAGCATGCGCATATACCGACTCGACTGAAGGCAGCGGAGTCTCGGCCTCCTCCAGCGGAAGGACCTCAAATGTGCCGTCCGGGTCGGGGAGCATGAGCAACCGCGTCAGAGCCACGAGCGCAAGACGGTAATCGTTGTCGGCATTTACCTCCGACAGTTCGTCGCGTGCAAGCTGCGCCTCAGCCTCGAGAACATCGAGTTCGGCAATCTTGCCGGCATCGCACAGCTCACGGCGGCGAGCAAGTTCTTTTGCCGACAGGGCCGTCTGGTCGGTCGACACCTCAAGCATCTCCTTGCAGTACAACACCTGAAGGTACTGCGACATGACGTTGAGCGTCACATCGTCCTTGGTGGCCTCATACTGCTCTACGATGGCGCGGAGATTGGCCTTGGCATAAGCCAGGCGGCGCACACCGGCAAGCCCCTGGAAAATCGGCACATTCAGCCCGGCGTTGACACCGAAGTTCTGAGTGTTGCGGTTGGCATAGGTATTCTCCGACGTCAGACCGCGGCCGAACGAGAAACTCTGCTGCGCTCCGGCCGAAAGCGTGGGCAGAAAGCGGTCCTTGGCCTCCGTCACGCCGTACTCGGCATTCAGGCAATCCACGGCGCGCTGGCGCACGCTGATATTATTGCGATGGGCATAGCTGATGCAGCTGTCCAGACTCCAGGCCTCGCCGCGAGCCGCGAAGGCCGAAGCCGCAAGGCATATGGTAAGGAATAAAACATGTGCTTTCATAGCCTTACATCTCCTGTATTTTCGCACCGCGCAGCTGCGCGAGTGAGTCGATACCTTCTTTTATTTCAAGACTGATACCGTCACCGAGGCCTGTCTTGACGGCCGTACGGTTCCACTTCTGCACAGGCACTGTGTCCGTCAGGCAGTACACGAAGGTGCTGTCGCCGGAGTATTCCACCACGCTTTCAGGTACCGTGAGCACGCCTTTCACACTGCTGAGCGTCACCGTGCCGTTGGCCGAATAGCCTGCGCGAAGGCCCTTTTCGGGCAGATTGGACAGCGCGGCCTTGATTTCGAATGTGTTGGCACCGTTGGAGCTTGTTCCCTTCGGCGAGATGTACTCAATGACAGCCGTAGGCTCGGCTTCGGGCATCGCGCCGATCGAGACCTTCATGGGCATGCCGACGGCAAGCTGACCGACCTCGGTCTCGTCCACGTTGCCTTTGAAGATAAGATTGTTCATATCCGCAACCTTAGCGATGGTGGTACCGTCGTTGAAGGTATTGCTCAGGATTACCGACGTACCTACCTTTACCGGCACATCAAGCACGAGACCGGAGACTGTGGCACGCACCATAGTATTGCTTTCCTTGGCGTTCAGTTCCGACACGCCCTCACGCACAATGCGCACGGCATCGCGGGCACCGGCAAGCTCTTTCTCGGCCTGACGGTAGGTTCTCTCGGCCGTCTCGAACTCCTCGCGGGCTATGACTTTTTTGTCGTACAGCAGTTTGCAGCGGTCGTACTTGGCGCGTGCGTCGTCCAGCGCGATTTTGGCTATATCCACCCTGTTCTGCGCCGACGAGAGCTGCGAGGCCTCGGGAATAACTTTGATGCGGGCTATCACGTCGCCCTCCTTTACCAGCTCACCGGCCTCCACGAGCACTTCCGAAATGATACCGGAAATCTGCGGTTTGATCTCAATTTCGTCGCGCGGCTCGATTGTGCCGGTCAGCACCGTGGTGCGCACAATGTCGCCTGTCGACGGCTTCACCACGGCGTAACGTTCCTCCTTGGGCCGTGAGTTCATGAACAGATAGACAAAGGTGCCGACAAAAATGACGCCGACCAGTGTCCAAAGCAGAATTTTAAAAAACTTCTTCATATAATTGTATTTATTTTATTCCACGTATTTAAACCTAATACTTTATACTTCATACTTTAACTACTTGTCCTTCATAGCCTCAACCGGCTTTATGCGCATGGCCTTTACCGCCGGTATAAGTCCGGCCACGGTGCCGAGCAGCAGGAAGATAACGAGAATAGACACCGCAGCACCGAAGCCGAGCTGGAAGCCGGCGTCGGCCATGCCGGGAGCTGCCGTCATACGGTCGGCCACATACAGCACCAGGCATGCGAATGAAATACCGGCGGTTCCGGCCACAGCCGTCAGCACCATGCTTTCCGAGAGTATCTGCACAATAATATCGCGGGGCTTGGCGCCGATAGCGCGGCGGATGCCTATCTCACGCGTGCGTTCACGCACTATTATCCACATTATATTGCCGACGCCTATTATACCGGCCATAAGGGTGCCTGCGCCTACAAAGAGGGCCAGAAGGTCGATGCCCGTGAAAATATTTCCCACCATCTCGAACATCTCGCTTATGTCTATCACCCAGAATGCTTTCTCGTCGTCGGGATGAATGGGATGGCCGGCGCATATGGCCCGGCGGATGTCCGGAACAACATCCTTGGGAAGATAACCGGGCTTGGCAGTAAACAGCATGAAGTCAATCTTATTGCCTGTATTGTAGTTCAGCTGCATAGTTGACAGAGGGATATATGCGCTGTCGTCGACACGGCCGTTGATGGACGCCTCGCTTTTCTGCGCCGCCACGCCCACACACTTATAGTACATCCCGTTTATGTTCACATACTTGCCTATGGCAACCTGCGGATTGGGGCCGAAAATCTCGTCACTGACGTTTTTACCGATTATAACGGACTTGGCTTTCGTCCGTTCGTCAGCCTCATTGAGGAGGCGTCCCGCTATCAGTCTCACCTCCTGCACGTGCCAGAAATCAGGCGTCGCACCCGTCAGCTGTCCGGAGGTGCTTTTGCTGCCATAACCCATAGACGCATAGCGTCCTATAATCATAGTGGTAAGGTCGATACCCTGCGACATACGCCGTGCGCGCTCCACGTCGTCGGTGGTAAGGCTCCAGCGCATGCCTTTGTTGAAACCTTTGTAGGAAATAGACGTCTCGCCGGGAATGATACCGGCCATATTTGTGGCGAAGCCCTCGAAGTTGCGGGACATCGTGCCGGCAAGACCTATGGCACCACCGTGCAGCATGGCCAGCATGGCCGTGCCCCAGAATATGCCGAAAGCGGTCAGGAATGTGCGCGTCTTGTTGCGCGACAGCGTGGCGCCTATCTCGCGCCAATTGTCAAGGTCGAAAATTGCAAGTGTCATGGCTATTCGTCGCGCAGAGCTTCTACGGGTTTGACTTTGGTGGCCTTGATGGCCGGGAAAAGTCCGGCCAGCGCGCCGACCACTATCAGCACTATCGTCACCTCTATGGCGACGCTGATGTCGACGCGCGGATTATACAGGAAATCGGTGTTGCCGAACAGTTTGTCTATCACCTCCGTCACCAGGATACCGAAAAACACACCGATGTAGCCGAAAATGGCGGTGATGGCAACGCTCTCGGCAAGCACCTGCATCAGTATGCTGCGGGGTTTGGCGCCAATGGCGCGGCGTATGCCTATCTCGTGCGTGCGCTCGCGCACGCTCACGAACATTATATTGCTCACACCCACTATGCCCGAAAGCATCGTAAGCAGGCCTATCACCCACACCACTATCTCCATGATGCTCATAGCCATATTCTGCTGGAGGTAGCCCTCGAATCGGTTCCAGATGTGGACGGCGCCCTGGTCGTCGAGAGCGAAATCGTGGCGCTGAGCCAGTACGCCGCGCACACCGGCCTCGCCCTCCTCGGCGTCGGCCATGTCGTGCATATCGGTAAGGCGCACGGAGATATTGTCGACGTGTCCGTCGTTGCCCTGAAGCATCATGGCCGTCGAGAACGGCACATAGGAGGTACGGCTCCATGCATTCTTATATACGCCGACAACCGCCCACGAGAGGCTCATACAGTCGACACGGCGCCCAACGGCCGAGTCGGCCGCGCCGAAAAGGAGGCGGGCGTTGTCCTCGTTCAACACCATCACCTTGCGTTTCTCGTTAAGGTCGCGCTCGTTGATGAAACGACCGTACAGCATCTCCACATGGTCGGGGACAATTTCGCTCGGATACACGCCGTCGATGCCTCCGGTCAGAAATTCACGCATCGTGGACACGGTGGCCGTGTCGATACTGACCGTGGCCGTAGCTTCAGCTACCTTGCGGCCGCCGTGCGTGGCTACGGGCTCGAGGTCGTCCTCTTTCAGTCTTATGCGGCGGCCCTCCTTGTAGCCCTTGTGTGCCTTGCCGGTCCAGCCGCCCCACACATTGGCGTAACTCGACGACTCGATGCTGTTGTTGCGCTGCATTGAATTGTACATACCGCGGCTCATGCCCAGCAGCACTATGAGCATGAATATACCCCATGCCACGGCAATGCCGGTGAGGGCCGTGCGCAGCTTGTTGTGGCTGAGCGTCTGGAGTATCTCTCTGATAAGGTCAAGCATCGTCTTCTCCGTTTTCTATCCGGCCGTCGCTTATGCGAATGACGCGGTTGGTCTGCTCGCCCACCTTGGGGTCGTGGGTCACGATGACGATTGTCATACCCTCGGCATTAAGCTCACGAAAGACGTTCATCACCTCTCGTGAGGTATGCGAATCAAGTGCGCCGGTGGGTTCGTCGGCAAGGATTATGGAAGGCTGCGTGATGAGCGCGCGGGCTATGGCCACGCGCTGTTTCTGTCCGCCCGAAAGTTCGCCGGGCAGATGGTGCGCGCGGTCGGCCAGTCCCATTCTCTCGAGCTGCTCCATAGCCATGGCATTACGCTTGCGGCGTCCTATGCCTCGGTAGAACAGCGGGAGCGCAACATTTTCCACCGCGTTCTTGTAGCCGATAAGATTGAAACTCTGGAATACAAATCCTATAAGACGGTTGCGCAGATCGGCCGCACGATTCTCGCTCAAATTGCGGATTAAGGTTCCGTCAAGCACATACTCTCCGCTGTCGTAGGTGTCGAGTATGCCCAATATATTAAGGAGTGTGGATTTTCCCGAACCGGAGGCGCCCATGATTGAACAAAGCTCGCCACGGTCAATGGTGAGGTTTATATCCTTGAGCACGTGCAGCGGCACCACGCCGGGGTATGTCTTGTTTACGTCAGTAAGCTGTATGATGTGACCCATAATGTGACTTATCATTAATTTCAATCATACATAAGACGCGTGAGGATGCACCATAATTACAGCAGGCGAATCATTTTAACACTATTTTAGCAACAGCTACAAAAAAAATGCAACCACCCTCACGAGCGATTGCATCCCTAACCTATGATTCACTTATTGTTATACTATTGCTATTGCTTATGCCATTTTTACGATGCAAAAGTATATAAGAGTTTTGAATTGAAAAAATATTTTTAGATTATTTTGCATTTATAAACATATATTCAGTATTCAGCAATTACGCTGCTACTTTTTTCCTTTATATGCAAAAAAGTCAAAAATTAGTATTACCTTTGCAGCGCACTCAGGTGTAGACATAATGCGAACCGATTGCATCCCTGAGCCTAAAGATTCACTATATTATAAACTTACTAACAAAGCAATGCTATGCGCCTGATAATCGAACCCGATTACGACCAGCTGTCGCTCTGGGCAGCAAACTATGTGGCAGCCCGCATCAACGAGTTCAAACCCACCGCCGACCGTCCCTTCGTGCTGGGATGCCCCACCGGCTCATCGCCTCTGGGCCTCTACCGCAATCTTATCCGTCTTTACCGCGAAGGCAAAGTTTCCTTCAAGAATGTCGTGACATTCAACATGGACGAATATTGCGGAATACCCCGCGACCACGAGCAGAGCTACTACAGCTTCATGTGGAACAACTTCTTCCACCACATCGACATCCCCGCCGAGAACGTCAACATCCTCAACGGAAATGCCGAAGATCCCGTGGCCGAATGCCGTCGCTTCGAGGAGAAAATAAAAAGCTACGGAGGCATAGAGCTGTTCATGGGCGGCGTAGGTCCCGACGGTCACATCGCATTCAACGAGCCGGGCTCCTCGCTCACCTCGCGCACACGCCAGAAAACTCTCACGCACGACACCATCATCGCCAACTCACGCTTCTTCAACAACGACATCAATCTGGTGCCCAAGACCGCCCTCACCGTAGGCGTCGGCACCGTGATGGACGCGCGCAGCGTGCTGCTGATGGTCAACGGCCACAACAAAGCGCGCGCGCTGCGCCACGGCGTGGAAGGCGGCGTATCGCAGATGTGGACAATCTCGGCGCTCCAGCTCCATCCCAAGGCCATCATCGTGGCCGATGATGCCGCATGCGGCGAGCTCAAGGTGGATACCTACCGCTATTTCAAGGACATCGAGGGACCGAACCTCGACCCCGCGACCCAGTTCTGAGCATCTGAATGAATCTCCGCAAGGTCATATCGGCAATAGCTCTGTGTGCCGCTTTTTCCGCGACAGCACTGCGCTTCGGCAATGAGGCCGGCGACACGACGCGCATCAACGACATGCTCGTCGACTTAGCCGCGCACAACTTCGCCTCACCCTCCGAACGCACCGCTTATGCGGCAAAGAAATTCGTGGGTACGCCATACGCGGCGCACACCCTCGAAGGCACTCCGGAGCAACTGACCGTACGCCTCGACTCGCTTGACTGCACGACCTTCGTGGAGACGGTGCTTGCGCTGAGCTACACAGCAGCAGAGCGTCGCAGCTCCTGGCGCGACTTTGTCTACAACCTCGAGCGCATACGCTATCGCGGAGGACATCTCGACGGATACCCCTCGCGGCTGCACTACATCTCGGACTGGGCTCTCGACAATTCGCACCGCGGCAATTTTGACGAAGTGACCGACAGGGTACCGCACTGCACACATGTGGTCCGCACCATCGACTTCATGAGCGCCCACAGCGATCTGTATCCGGCGCTGAGCGACTCCGCCACTCTGGCCGCCATCAAGAGCGTAGAGGCCGGCTACCGCAGCCACCGATTCCCCTGCGTGCGCGCCACCGACCTGCGCCGGCCGGAAGTGCAGAACGCACTCGCCAACGGCGATGTGGTAGCCCTTGTAGCAAAACGCACCGACCTCGACGTCACCCACATGGGCATCATAATAAAAGACGAAGACGGTGTTCCGCATCTTCTTCACGCCTCGTCGTCAGGCGGACGTGTCATGATTACAGAAGGTTCCGTCGCCGATTTCTTCAAACGGAATCCGAAGCTTTTGGGACTGAGAGTCTTCCGATTGCGAGAATAGATATGCCCGCACATGATTACAACGACGCGCCGCGCCCGACACCGCAACCCGATGTCCGAGCGCGGCTCGACGCATATGCTTTTTACCCATTTATACCTTAACACAAGCTTTTATGAAAAAATTCCTATCACTTGCTCTCGTGATGCTGACGGCCGCCACAGCGCAAGCGGCAACAGGCTCCGAGCAGCAGCCCCTCAGCGTGGCACAGCTTATCGAGCAGGGCGTACCTGCCGAGCCGGTGGCCGACACCTACGTTCAGGGCTACATCGTGGGCTGCCTCGACAAGGTCTTCGGTGTCTACCAGCCCAAGTGGGATGTGCCCTCGGCACCGGTGACCAACATGCTGCTGGCCGATGACGCCAACGTGCGCGACATCGCCCGGTGCATCACAGTCCAGTTGCCGAAAGGCGACATCCGCACCGCACTCAGCCCCTACGAGATCGGGAATCTCGGGCGCAAAGTGATAGTGCGCGGCATCAATGACAAATACCTCGAATACAACGGCCTCAAGAGCACAGACTGGTACAAGTACGTCACCGAGGGCGGAGGCGGCGAGGACCCCGTTGTGCCGGACGATGCCGTCAGCATCTTCAACAGCCTGAACGAGGACGAATGGACGATGGACCCGTACTGGAACGAGGAAGTCGTCAGCATGCCCTCTTCCATGACCTATGTCTGGCACTGGAAATCGCGCGACGGCCGCAATTTCATGAACGGGTCGGCCTTCATCAACGACACAGACAATGCCGCAGAATCATATCTGGTATCGCGCAGCGCTTTCAACCTCACAGGCTACAAGAGCATCAAGGCTACATTCGAGCATGCAGCCAAATTCCAGACAACACTGCGCCAGCTCTGCGGATTCTATGTACGCGAACAGGGAAGCGCCGAGTGGGAGAAAGTTGAGATACCCGTATGGCCCGATGCCGGGACATGGAACTTCGCCTCAAGCGGCGACATCGACCTCTCGGCCTATACCGGCAAGACAATCCAGGTTGCATTCCTTTACAAGTCGACCGAACAGGGTGCCGACACCTGGGAAATCAAGAATCTCAAAATCTCCGGCGTGCCCGACGGACGCGAGCTCAAGGACGCAGGCCTCACATGGCCGGTTGCCGAGGCCACGGCCGTAATCGGCGAAGACTTCGACAGCCCCGTTCTGCAGTTCGCCACCACGGCTCCCATACGCTACACATCGTCCGACCCATCCATCGCATCGGTCAACACCTCCGGCAAGATTTCCGTATTTGAAGAAGGCACTGTCACCATCACCGCCGCCTGCGACGCCAACGGCGAGTACAAGGCCGACGAAGCTTCCTACATTCTGCATGTGGAACAGCCTGCCGAGCAGGAAGTGATGTTCCGCCTGCTGCTCGACTACGACGCCGCCGAGTGCGTCTGGACGTTTGAAAACGAGCATCTGGCCGAAGGCCTCTCCTATGTATGGTCCTGGCGCACACTCGACCGCGACGGCTCGCACTACCTCAACGGCAGCGCCTACGTGGGCGGCAACGTCTTCGAAGCTGTATCCTACGCAATTTCTCCAGTCATCGACCTCTCCGGCTACCGCGACATCAAGGTATCCTTTGAGCATGCTGCCAAGTTCCAGACCAACCTCGCATCGCTCAGCTCCTTCCTCATCCGCGAGGAGGGCGCGCAGGAATGGACACGCCTACATATTGCCAACTGGCCCGAGCCAGGCAGCTGGGCATTCACCAACTCCGGGAAAGCCGACATCAGCGACTTCGACGGCAAACGCGTACAGCTCGCCTTCCAGTACGGCTCCAATGAGTACAAGGCCGACACCTGGGAAATCCGCAACGTACGCCTTTACGGATACGCCAACCAGCAGGGCGGCATCAGCGACATAGAGAGCGACAGCAACGCTCCGGTGCGTTACTACGACCTCAGCGGACGCCTCGTCTCCGGCGCACCCACCGCCGGCCTGTACCTCCGCGTGCAGGGTTCGCGCGTCGAGAAGGTGACCGTGAAGTAATACCACATTGTATATAGAAAAGCGACAGACGAAGATTCAAATTATGGGCGGTAAAACGAAACGTGCAATATTGAGCTTGTGGTTGGCGGTCGGAAGCCGCGATATTTCAGCGAGTTACGATGTGTCTGCTTGAAAGAGACGATAAAACGAAAAGTACATTTGCTTGGATTTTGCTTGGATTTCCGGGGCGGTTGGTTGGATAGGACGTTGGATTGATATTGGAGTGTATGCGGTCGTGCTTGTAGCGCGGCCTTTTATTATGTCCCGGCGACTGCATGATAGCGTGTCGGCGCGTGTAGCGGCGTTCATACTGCAAGGCTGGGCGGAGGCCACAAGGCGGCTAAATACGCGGAAATACGGCTATTTGCAGGGGATTGGTGGTATGCTGTCGTGGAGGCTGCGGCGACTGTGATTTGAATGTCGTTTGAACGTCGATTGAATACTGATTAAATGCTGTAAGCCCACCTGTCTTGAAATTGATCCGGAAAATAATAGCACCCGTCGTCTGAGAAAAAAACAGTTATAAGATGGTGTTGGATTGCCTAATGGATAGCCTAATGGGTAGCCATTACAGTATCATAAAAACGGCAATAAATACCCCTATACAGCCAAAATCAATGCCAAAATCGGGCGATTTCAAGCGATAAGCCCCCCTATAATACCATAGGAAACACGGTTAAACGATACCTCTTTTGCTATTTAACTAATTGATATAAGGTAATTTAACTTCATCAATGCCATTATTGAGGCGAAAAATAAATTAAAATCCATTAAAAAAGCGGCCTGTCATTGGTCGCGGCGAATGAATGGGAACAATGAAAAGCCCATTATCCTACATGAGCAGTAGAATCGGTGTTTACAAGAGCTGCAAGCCTTTCGGCGTGTCTTTTTAATTCGGCGTTTTCCGCCTTTAAGCGACCTATCTCCTCCGCTTGGCTTTTAATAGTAGTAACAAGTTCAGAAAGCAATGCATTGGTGGATTCATTAGGCGAGATTTCTTGCACATATATTTCTTTTTCAGTTTCTTCATCAGTGCTTACACATTCAGCATCCGCGTCAATCTCCATACTTCCTTTCCCGGACATAAGCCAAATAAGATTGACGGTGGGGAAGTATGATATAAAGCGACTTAGATTGTCTTCACTAATGCCATTGTTTTGAGCTAAAACGCCCCTTGTAACCCCCGAATTCTTATAAAATTCATAGGGGGACACGCCCTTGTGCGCCAAAAAAAGCAGGATTCTCTGCTTGATAGGCGATTTTTCTTGCTTATTTTCTTGCATAGACGAGATTTCTTGCTTAACTTTGCGGCGAGTTAATTTTTTAACGCCCGCCAAATTTACAAAAAAACGGCGACATAACAGCAAACTAATAAAGGAAATATGACAACGACGACACAGACAAGCCCCGCGATGAACCCCACAGAGAGCGAGATGATGAAAAATCTGACCCGCTATGTGAAGCGACAGATCGAGCGCAACGAGGGGATAGTAAAGGACAGCATGGAAGACCTCACCCGGGACTTCAACGAAAGGTTCGAGTGGCTGGGCGAGCAGGTCTACAAGGGCAACCTCAAACTGGAGTTCCTCCGCGAACTGAGCAAGCTGCTCGCCGAGGAGGAGTGCAACATAGAGGCCGCGAGGTTCTACCTGCACCACGCCGCCGAACACGCCGCCGACGACATCATGCACCGCGACCCCTACCGCAACAGCTCCAACGGCGCGGCCAATCTGACGTACCGCTGGACATACGAGAGCTATAAGGACATATATCACCTCGCGCTCAACCTGCTTGACCGCCTAACGCCTGACGCAGAATGATGACCGAGGACGAGATCAAGGAGAGTCTGCGGAGCATGAAGCGCAGTCTGATCAACGCGCACGACGAGATAGTGGGAGTGGCCGACTTCATGGAAACGCGGCTGACCACGGAATACGACCGGGCAATGAGCAAGGAATACGGCACGGTGTGCCGGGTGCTCGGGATCTTGGAGGAGCGCATAACCGAAATAGGAAATCAACTCACAAAACTCAAATAAAGATGGAACGTAAAAGAATCATTGTAATCACGCCGCAGGAGCGCAACTATCTGATGAAGATGTTCGGTTGCAGCGACGTAACGGTGTATGAGGCCGTAAAGTACCGCAAGAACAATCTCCTGCACAAAAAGATCCGCAAGGCGGCAATCGAGCGCGGCAACCCGCAGATGGTGCTTGCGCCGGAGTTCGACACAATCTTCCTCACCAACCGCCAGGACGCTGACGCGGGGATGACGCGCTACATGGTGCAGACCTTTGAGAACGGCGCGGTGTTGGAGGGGAACTTCACGACCGGGGTTGTGGAGGTACGCGACAAGCGCGGCGAGGTCAAGGGACGTTGGCAAAGTCCGACTATCATAGGACTAAAGGCCATACAGGAGGTGGCGCAGTCGCTCTAAGGTATGAGTAGAAAGCACCGACAAATCAATCGGGATCTTCGTCAAGGTGGTACTCAAATGATGGGTAGATGCCTTGTTTATAACATAAGTTCTCCATTAGTGACTTTAGCAGATTTACCCGAAGCAGCGCGTGTTCAAGCCGGAAATACTGCATCTCAACGTCAAGCTGCATATAGGCTTCTTCCGGCGCAGATTCAGAAGGCTCTGCGAGATACGGAGAGGGCGGCTCGACGATTGGATCATGCCACTCCCATTCAAACACGCAGACACGACCCAATTCTCGTAGACAATCTTCTATTCCAAGTCGAAAATCTGACAGCTCTTGTAAAGCGTCTACTTCCTCATCAAGAGGTGTGCGGAGACCGCAATAAAATCTGACGTATTGCATAGCGATTAAAGAATTAACGGCTACAAAATTACAAAAAATCATGGAGTATTACGATAACACGCTCTGCATAAGCCACGCGGAACTAACCGACGGCATTATGACAAACGCTGCACTAATGCACGCTTGCCAACGAGACAAGGATCTCCGTGTGAGACGTGCTTGTTGTAGTAAACCAGCTCTCTATGACGTAAAAAGATTGTCGGCTGAATATCAAGCCGAGGTAAAGCGGCGATATGTTGACCCGGAAGCACAGGCAAAGGCACGGGCGTTCATCGACACAATAGTCATAGACAGCGTCGCCGCCGACTACTACGAGCGCGTCAGCATAGAGGGGGCGCGGGGACTGAGCAATGAAAAACGGATGCTCTACACCAACTCCGCCTCAATACTGAACGCTTGCCGGGCGCGGCTTATGGAAGCCGAGGCAGAACAGCGCAAGGTCGGCAAGAGCCGCCGGGTAAAGATGAGCGACTTTTGGGCTGCGGTAGCGGCGCATCTTCCCCGCGTGGCCGACATATACCCACACACCCTGCCGGAAAACCCGCGAGTGCTGCAACGCAAATACAATGAATATTTCCGGGGAGGCCAACCCAATTACGAGGTGTTGATCAGCGGCAAGTTCCGCAACAAGAACGCAGCGAGGGTGGCGACACAGGAACAGGTTGCCTTGATAACAAAATTCATAGGCTATCACACCAACCTCGACTGCCAAGAGATTGCCGACTACTATAACACGATATGCGACACTTTGGGATGGGCGCGGATCACCCGGCGCACGGTATGGAACTGGGCACAGAAGTACGGTTGGGAAGTCGATGCCGGAAGATACGGCGCAAAGGACTACATGAACCGATACGGGATGCAGAACAAACGCTTTGCACCCACCGCCCCGATGCTGTTCTGGTCGCTCGACGGATGGATGGTGGAGCTCTACTATAAGAAGCACACCGAGGGGAAACGCGGCGGTCGCACGACCTATTGCAACCGCATGACGGTGGTAGTGGTGCTTGATCCTTTCAACAAATACCCCATAGGATATGCGACAGGCTATCAAGAAAGCCCGGAACTGATAAAGGCGGCACTCCGCAACGCCGTGAACCATACGGCAGAACTTTTCGGCCAACGGTTGCGCCCGGTTCAGATACAGAGCGACAATTACCAAATCAAGGTCATGCTCCCGACCTACGGCATGGCTGAATATGTAACCCCGGCACAGGTAGGCAACGCCAAAGCCAAGCCGATAGAGCCATATTTCAAGCGTCTCAACCACAAATACGCAAAAAAATGCTCCGGGAACTGGACAGGCTACGGCATAACCTCGCGCAAAGAGAGCCAGCCGAATATGGAATGGCTCAACGCCCACAAAGGGCAGATTCCCGACGAGGAGGGCGTAAGGGAACAGATCCGGTGGATAATAGAATCAGAACGCGCCTTGAAGCGGGAGGAATATGTGGCCGGGTACGGCAAGATCCCCGCCGACCGCCTTTTGCCTATGTCCCCCGAAAGCTATCTGCTGAACTTCGGATTGGAGACCGGGTATAAGAACGCACTGGAGGGCAGCGGCCTGAACATCCGACTGCTCGGAGAGCGTCGGACATACGACTGTTTCGACCTCGAATTCAGAAAACACGCGCATCTGCGGTGGAACGTCAAATACGATCCCGACAATCTCCACGAGGTGCTTGCGGTGAGCGACGAGGGGGACATACGCTTCATGCTTGAAGAAAAGTATGTGCAGCCGATGGCACTTGCCGACCGCCGTGCCGGAGACGCTGAGGAGCTGCAGCGGGTACGCGACTTCAACGACGGTCTCAAACGCATGGTGATCGAGCATGACGCGCAAGCCACCGAGATAGTCCGTGAGAGCCTTTTGCGCCACCCCGACCTTGACAACCCCTACGCCAAGAGCCTAATCACTGACAGCCGGGGACAGCACAAAGACAGCAAGAGCCAATACCGCCTCGAATACACCGAAGCCACGGAAGAAAGCAAATTCGAGGAAAGCGCGGGCGCGGGCGACCGAATATCAACAAGAGATCTATACTAAAAACTAATAACGGAAATGAAAGAGACAGAAAAAGAAGCCATAGCCGCCAAACTGAGGGCGTATGTGGAGAGCAAGGAAAGCCAAAACGCAGCCGCAAAATCCCTGCGGGGCGTGAGCGCGGCCACGGTTAGCCAGATGCTCAACGGCAAATGGGAACTGATTGCCGACGATATGTGGCGCACGGTGGCAAATCAAATCGGCTATGATCCGCGCCGCTGGACTGTGATAGAAACCGAGGGCTACACCCGGATGACACAGGTGCTGACTGACGCGCAGCGGCACTCGCTCGTGATGGCGGTCGTTGGCGACGCGGGGTGTGGGAAAAGTCAGGCGATAAAGGTGTATGCCGAGCGAAACCGGGGCGTGATCGCGCTCAGCTGCTCGGAATATTGGAACCGCAAGGAGTTTCTCAGCGAGTTGCTGCAGAGCCTCGGAACAGAGCCGGGAGGCACGACGGTCGCCGATATGGTGCGCGAGGCCATAAGGCAGCTCAAACGCCGCGAGGGGGTTCTGATAATCTTGGACGAGGCTGACAAGCTGAGCGACCAAGTACTGCACTTCTTCATCACGATCTACAACAAACTGGAGGACACCGTGGGGATAGTGCTTTGCGCGACCCAATACCTCAAAAAACGGATAGAGCGCGGCGTGGCGAACAACCGCAAAGGCTACAAGGAGATATACTCCCGCATAGGGCGCAAGTTCATACCGATGCCCGTTGTGAACCGTGGCGACATAAAGGCCGTATGCGTTGCCAACGGCCTTGACGACCGCCGGGAGATAGAGAGAATCATCGACGACGCTGACAACGACCTGCGGCGCGTCAAAAGGCTTGTATGCGCCCTCAAACTCAAATCAAACGAGGATTGAGAACCGATTAAACACCGATTAAATGGCAAAGGCATTAAGCAACAGGAACGTATGCGACGCGAATTTCAAGGTCGCCGACTTCACCGGGAAGTGGCTTGCCGCTTTCGGGAAGCCGGAACTGCGCGGGGCATGGCTGATCTTCGGGGAAAGCGGCAGCGGCAAGACCCATTTCGCCCTTGAGCTTCTTGCCTATCTGACCCGGTTTGTAGACAAGGCGGGCTATGCCAGCGGCGATCAGGGAATGTCGTTGAGCTTTCAGAACTCATGGAACGACGCTAACATGGCCGAGGTCGGAAACAAGGTGATAGTCTACAACAAGGAACAGATCCCGGCATTGCGCGAAAGGCTGCGCAAGCGGAAAAGCCCGCAAGTGGTCGTGATAGATTCCATCACCGCGCTCACAGGGTTCAGCCGGAGCACCTTTGCCTCGCTTATGGACGAGTTTCCCGACAAACTTTTCATCTTCATCGCCCATGAGGAGGGAGGCAAGCCCTATCCGGCAGTCGCCCGGCACGTCCGCAAGCTCTCCGAGGTCAAGATCCGCGTCGAGGGTTTCAAGGCATTTCCCACGACACGCTTTGCGACAGCCGAAGGTGGCGGAGAGGAGTTTGTGATATGGCCGGAGGGCGCGGCCAAATATTACGCCCAAATCATAGACAACCAATAACACGAGATATTATGGCAACTGTAACGGCACAACAGCAGAAATGGCTACTGCGGAAATTCCACACACTCTGCGCCCGGCTCAACATGGACGCGGAAATGAAACTCGCCCTCATATCGGGGTACGGCGTGGAAAGCAGCAAAGACCTCACCAACACAGAACTTTTGGAACTCTGCGACAAACTCAACGGCATACTGAATCCCGAAAGCGAGAAGATAGACAAGATACGCAAGCGCGTGATAGCCTCGATCGGAGGATGGCTGCGCATGATCGGCAAAGGGGACGAGGGCATAGGCTACATCAAGGGCGTGGCCTGTCAAGCCGCAAAGGTTGACAACTTCAACAGGATCACTCTTGAACGCCTCACCACCATCTACAATATGTTTCTGCGCAAACAGAAAGACGCAAAGAGCGTGAACGAGGTAGCCGGGGCGATAGCATACGAGGCTCGGTTCGGCACGGACAATAATCTTCTGAACTGATATGGGACAGAAACAGATAAAAATAACATTAGAGGATTGCGGGCAGGATTTCACAATCCTATACACAAACGAAGACGGCATAGTGATAGACGCGCAACCCTTTCAGTCGGAGATATGGCGCGGAGCAATAATCCCGGTAAACGACTCCGATCTATTCGAATTGGGAAAACAGTTGCCAATCCATCACCCGCCGCACATTATGTGGGGCTTTTTGAAATACAAAATTGCGGAAATAGAATATATCAACCAATAATACAGGACGACATGATAGAAGTTCACATGAACGAGGGAGGCCACCAATGGAAGAAATCCAACCTCACAACCTTAGGCGGCAATGGCCGTTCGACTTACGACACCTACCGTTGTACCGCTTGCGGACTGACCGGGAAAATGTATCACTTTGACCATATAACCGTACAGGAGCACTCTCGCAAAAAGCTGTTACACTGCCCCGGCTTGAAAAAAGCACAGAAAATCCGGATTACACTATGCCGGGCAGTAGGCAAACAATTCCTCAACCTTACGCCGGACAGCATTCATGAGGTGATTCCGACACCGCCCGGAAACAACAGCAATGGCGGTGTGTGGGTAATGGGAGTCGGCGAACCTGTAAAAGTGCTTTTCTCTGAATTTGTGTACGTCGAGAAATGAGCCTAATAAACGAAATCAAGCAGAAAATCAAAGAAGATACTGCGGAACTCTCCAGGCCGGAGTATGTGGAGCTAATGCGAGAACTTGCTATGTGGGCAGAAGACGCGGCCAACATCGCGGAGTATGTACCCGATTATGACGATGATGACGAATGATACTCCGCTATAACTCCGACACACGCCGCTATTCAATCGAGGACATGACAAGCGGTCAATTAAGACGATTATTAACTGAAATAAAAAATAACATAATGGAAAAACGACGACATTTCAAGATCCGAGCAAAGGAACGCACCACCGGGCAGATTGTAACGCCGGAATATATCGGTTATAAGACCCGCGACGAGATAATAGAGTTTTTCGGACTTGAAGAACCCGACATCGAGTGGTACGAGATAACGGAAACAACCTCAATGGAAATCGGCCATGAGAAAGAGAAAAATGACTGATGTATGCAAAGACAATGGTCTCAGACGCATACAGGAGGGAAATAAAAGACTTCTCATTAGAGTGGATCAACTCAAGCGAAAACTAAAGAGAATAGCAAGAATAAGAACTTTCGCCCCCTGCAAATTCAGAACAACTAATACATTCCAATAATGGCCGCTAAACACAAAGCGACCCCTAAAACAATAAAAAATGGCACAATGGTTTGAAACCAAGCTCCGCTATGACAAGGTCATGGAAAACGGAGCAGTAAAGAAAGTAACCGAGGCATATCTTGTGGACGCTCTGTCGTTCACCGAAGCTGAGGCACGGATCACCGAGGAAATGAAGTCCCGGATCAGCGGAGACTTCGAGGTAAAAGCAGTGAAGAAAGCAAAAATCGCCGACATCTTCCCCTCTGACGATGGCGGATGGTGGTACAAGATCCGCGCAATGTTCATATCGCTCGACGAGAAGACGGGCGCGGAGAAACTCTCGCCACACGACTTCATGGTAGAGGCCGGGGACATCGAGGAGGCAATCTCCGGCTTCAAGAGCGAAATCAGCCTCATGGCAGACTACAAAATCGCCGGAGTGACAGAAACTGCGATCCTCGACATCTTCCCGATCAACCTGTCAAACGACAAATAAACCATATTTAATCACCCTTTAACACCCATTCAAAAATGGCACGAAAAAAGAAAACAATCATCAGCGGGATCACCCGCGACGAGATGGAGGAGGCAATGCACAGCTACGCGATTGCAGACGCGCAGCAACGCGCCCTCACCGCCGAAATGGACGGCAAACTCTCCGCAATCCGCGAGAAGTATGCGCAACGCCTCGCCGACCTCGACACCGAGAAAGACGAAGCATTCGAGAAATTACAGGCTTTCGCCACCGAGAACCGCGACGAGCATTTCAGCAAGCGCAAGAGCATGGAGACCACGCACGGCACCATCGGTTTCCGCATAGGCAACCCGCAGCTGAAACCCGGCAAGGGCATGACGTGGGCGGGCATCCTTGAACTGCTGAAAATGAAAGGCAAGAACTATATCCGCACCGTCGAGGAGATAGCCAAAGACAAACTCCTTGCCGAGCGCGAACTGGACGAATGCCAGCTCGTGATGGAAGCCTGTCATATCTCGGTCGTTCAGAAAGAGACCTTTTATGTAGAACCGAAGACGGAGGGGTAGCCTAATGGAAAAGCGCACGGAGTTTACCCGGAACACCATAGAGGTGTGCCGCAACTGCAAGGCCGAGGGGTCGGTCTACGGACGACCCGAAGACGGACGCAGCCACATCCGGGAGATATGCCCTGTCTGCTGCGGTTCAGGACTGGTGAGGAAACATATAGAGGGGTTCGTAAGCATCGAGCCATACGACAAAACGACAGCAAAGCCATGAAAAAAAGCGCGCCCGCCGCAAGGATAAATCGCTTGACAACGGGCAACACCGTGGAACGTGTTGCAAAGATAGCGGTTAAAATCTTAACATGGCGAATAAACCTCACAAAAATACGCTCCTGCGCATACAACACGTCTGCGACATCACACGTCAGCACTACGAGGAGGGCAACCTTGCGAAGTGCTACAAACAGGTGTGGCGGCATTTTGTGTACCCGGTCTATCCGATGTGTTACCACACGTTCCTCAGCTATCTGCGTCGCGGACTGGAGGGTTTCAAAGAGCCTCGCCGCGACGAGCAGCCCTCCCTGTTTGACGACATAGAGGAATAACAAGCGACACCGCCCGCAGTCCTTTCGGTTGCGGGCGGTGTTGTGTTCATACCATTTCATCGTCGAAAGCGTCAGCAAATATATCCCCTGTGTCGAGGGTTACATTCTTCGGTGTCAGAATGTAGCCGTCATCGACGGTTGCCGAGCAGTCAACGCAGTGGGTCTGCCATTCCTCCAAGTCCTCGCTCACCTGTTCATGGTTGTGGTCTGTCTCAGATCCGGAATATCGGAAAGTGGAGAAACTGCGTCCCTCGCCGTCAGCCGCGCCGGAAAAACCGACAAAAGCCTGTTTCACGGCACGGATCAGCCGGAAACGGTTCAGAGCCTCGTCACGGTATGGCGTATCAGTCTGCGCAAGCGTGGCCGTAACGAAATGCAGCCTCACTGTCATGTCGGTGCAGACAGCCCCGCGAGAGAGCTGCGACCATATCACCGGGAGGAACTCCACGAAAATGCCCGGCGGCGAGAACGGGCGCAACTGAGTGAGGCGCGTCGTGTTCTCGTTCCACAATCCGACATGGTTTATTGCCGGGGTTCCGGGCAGTTTCGCGTTTTCGCCGCGTTTGGGTCGGCAGTATATGTATTTGCCATCGACGAGACGGACACGCGACAGACGCGCCTCTATATCGGTAAAAATGCGTAATCTCATATCAATGTCGGTTAAAGTTGTCGGCAAGGTTCTGCGAGAATTCCTGCAGCCGTTTGAAAACAATGTCTCCGAGAGCCTGCTGCACCTTTTCATGGTCGCCTATGAACTGACGCTGCGGCATATTCATCTGCCGGGAGTGGGAGCGCACGGTACAGGTGTTCCCGGTCTTGCGGTTGGTTCGGGAATGGGCGCGGACTGTAACGGCGAACTTGCCCCCCTCGTTGTGCAGGGCGGTGTAAGGGAGATTTGATGTGAACACCACGGCCATGCCCCGGATCATGGAACGTATTGAACGGCGCATCGCCCCGGTAACGATAAGGATAGACCCCTGTCCCCGCTTGCTTGCCTTACTCGTTTTTGTAGCCACCCACCGCTGCCCGAAAAAGCCCTGCTCACGGAAATTGTTCTTGAACAGTTCCGTGAGCTTGACGCGGGCATCGCGCAGAATATCGTCGTAAATGTTCCGGGGCATTGTTGTGTCCTCAGTCCGCGAGGTTGCCGAAAAGGAGGCATATCATTCCGAGCTTCACCTGCATACGCTCGGACTTGTCCTCTATCTTTGAGAAGTCTATTTTAGCGGGCGCGGCCTTTATCTGCGCCCAAATTTCCGGGGTGAGCTCCTCGCCGAGACAAAGGAGCGCGGCGGCGACATCTGTCTGCGAGAACTCGGCTGTAACTGTAATTTTTTCGTCCATTGTGTTGAAAATGTAGGGGGTTATTTTGTTGTATAAGAAAAAGTCATTAACTTTGTAGTCCCATTGGAGGCCGCTGTGGGTCGCTTCGGCGAGGCGGCAACCTGCCCGCTACGCGGGCTTTTTTTATGTCTATACGTCATGTCTGCGAATCTCTATTGAATCATCATCCTTGCGTAATACACAGACAATGGTTTTAACGGCGACACCGTTCTTTGCCTTTCGTCGGGTATATTTTATGCCGTCGCGGATCTTTCCGGGATGATACATTGACGCATCGTGAAAATATAGGCAGACAGTATCGGCGGGAACAGTTACATCTGACCGTTCATTGTAGCCGAGCAACTGTGAGTTTTTCTGTAATATCGCCGACCCATAGTGCCTTTTTTTCTTGGTGATCGAGCGAATATCCATCATCACGCCGTCGAGCTGCATATCAAGGGCGCGGAGCGTCTTGCCGTCTTTCTTTTTCTGTTCATCGCAAAGCACCGTTATATGACCGTGCCGGAACAACAGGCTCTGCAGCTCACATTCGAGTTGTGCACCTGTCATTCCCCACCCAACGACCTCTTGATTGTTCGTGCGGGTGTTGTGGCCGACATGTGTTGCCGACAAACCGCCGGAAACCGGGTCATATTCCACCCCTTTATACTTGCTGTCTTTTGAAAGGCGGTCATAAAGCCTCCTTGCCTCCTCCCGGCGTGCCTGTTCGCTGACGACACGGCAGACGCGGCACTGCTCCCGCTTGGGGTCGTAAGCAAGAGAGAGACTGCCCTTGCAGTTTCCGCAGCCTTTCGGGAGATAAGGGTGTTTCTTGGGGAACAGCGTCATTTCACGCCCGGCGTTGTATCGGAACATCCGGGCTTTTGGTTCCTCGGTACAGGCATCCCCGGCGGCTTTAGCCACCTCCGGGTCTGACATCGGATAATCATCGCGCAGGACTTGATCCACGTCGCAGCGGCAATTCCACCCATTCGGGGGCAGATAATCATTCCAAAACGGATCGGAGGGCGGGAGGGTAATATTGTCGAGGGCGGCGTGTTCGGAGCGCACGCGCTCGTCCCCGGCAGTACGGTACTGCAGATTGTAACGGTCTCCGTCGGCTATAAAACCGTGCCACTTCACGGCCATCTGCGAGGTGTGGACGGCATGGTTATACTCGGCATAGAGATAGTTGGTGTTATACTTGCTGTCAACCGCCTCGACATCCCTGCGGAACGTGTCGAAAGGCTTCACATGGCCGTCGGCATCTGTCAGCGCAAGACCGACCTCCGAAAGAGAATGGTATGTCTTGAAGCCGGAGAAGATAAAAGCGTTGTTCTGCAATGCGGCTGTCAGTTCCGGCGGTGTCTCGGTCTTGATGGCCGTATCGACGGCTTTGTTGAGGGCGTTGTAGGTCTCCACGATCAGCGGGCGCACGGCAGGGTCGGCCAACATGTCCGGGGAGAAACCGCCCCGTGCGAACACCTCGCGGACGGCACGGTCGAACACGTCATGGTCGAACTCCACACGCCCCACAGAACCGGAAGCGAGAGTAATCAGATCCGGCTCATAGAGAGAGCCGACGGCGCGGTTGAACAGGCGGTAATGGTCGGCCTTTGCCTTTTGTCGGTTTCGGGGGCTGTCTTCCTTTTTGCCGGAATCATCACCCCCTACTCGAAAAAAGAGCCTTCGGACTGCTTCGCCCCGGTTATGTCGATTTTGTATTTGTCGATGAAATACTGAGGGTCAATATCGTAATATTGGAGGAGCATACGTTCCAACTCCCGCTGCTCGGAGGGAGAATATGTGGCCGCGTCGTCCCACTTGAACGTAAGGCCGGCAAGAGGGAATCCGAGACGTATCATCTTGGGGATAAGGTCGTCGTTGATGACATACGCGATAAATTTAGCGTCGGCGGCACAGATATTCTCGAAAACTTCAAGATGGGTCTCAGACTGCGATTTAGAGGAGCCGTCGTCAATCGTCATGGTCTGACCGACCACACCCTTAGACATCTCGGAATTGGCGCGGTCGATGCGGCGGTCATAGACATTGTAAGCGTCGCCACGCGAAGATTCCTTGATTTCGATAGTAGTACCCTCCGGGAACAAAGCCCATCCTGCGGCACCCATCTCCTCCAGCATGACCTCAATCTGCTTGCGGTCGGCGGGGTTCTGAGAGGTGGTCGTGCCGACGCGCATAGGCATACCGAAAATTTCGCCGAAGACATCCCAATAAGAGGTCATGTTCTTTTTTGAAATGGCGTGCGGTGCACATTTGAGCAACAGACCGAGGCTCTTGCTTTCTCCGATCTCTACGCACCAGTCGGACAACGCACCCTCGCGGAACGGTATGCCCTGCTGCGGTGAATCCGAACGGTCGCGGAGCAACACCCCATATTCCGGGCAGACGTGGTCTCTCGGCACAAGTTCCACGTCGGAGAACTTCATCACCCCGTTTGCGTCTGTAATCACGTCGCCCAACTGGATAAGGGAATGTCCCCACGCGATGGAATCGAGCGCGTTCAGCAGGAAATGATAGAACCACTTGCTCTCGAAAATCTTTGCAGCGTCCTCGTTCTCGTTGCCCGCGTCATCGGCAAGGACAAAAGATTTTAGGAGGGTCTTGTGATAGCGTTGTGTGAAACAACCCGTAAGGTGCATATCAATAAGTGCATCGGTGTAAATGGCATGGAGGGCTGTACGTTTGGGATTCTCGATATTGAGAGCCATAGCCCACGCCTTGCGCCACCGGGCGACATCCTGCTTGGTAAGCGAGGCAGTCACTTGGTTAAGCATCATGACGAGGTTCTTGCGCGTCTTCATGCTGCCGCCTCGCTCATTGTTACGACGTGCGGCGAGACGTATTGATTCGAGGCTTCTCTCCCCGGAATATCTTTTGTTTGCCATTCAATCAGTGTTTAATCTTGTCGTCAATCATTTTTGAATAATCCTCGGAAGTCAATCCGGCCAACGCGGAAGCGATCGCGCCCTTGTAAGTCGAGCCGCCGTCCTGCGGCGCGGTCGGGGATGTGGAGAGGGCATTTATGATCGCATCGACACGCGCCTTGTTGAGATTGAGCTGCTTTTGCAGTTCGGTGGCGTTAGCCGTGGTTTCAGAGCCGCCGTTCCATGTGGATAGACCTTTTTTCAATTCGAGGGTTGTTCCGTCGATGTCGAATTTTAGATTGTCTGCGGTCAGCGTCGCCATGCCTTTCTGTGTTTTCAACAATACGGAATTGTCCTCGACCGTTGCCTCGGTGTTACCGATTTTCAGCATAATCTTGGAAATTTCCGTTGTCAGCACCACGACGGCGACTGCCGGATTTATGAAGCCGACAACGACATCAGAACCGACCGCCGGAAACGCTATCATTCCGACCTCCTGTGTCTGGTCGGCCTGTAAGTTCACGCCGAGGAGCTGCGCCCCCTCGTTTATGGGGGTGCATTCGATAGTCCGCGCCTTTTCGTCTACAGCATCCACGGTGCAGACCGTGAGATACATTTCCGTGCCGGAAAGCGCGAGTTGTCTTATTGCGTTTCGGATATCCATCATTCAATTATAAATTGCATAATCGGCTGCACTTGGCATAATCAAAATAAATTTTGCTTCTGCTCTCATTTGCACGATTATTCAGCCGCCCTCGCGCCGAGGGTTATATCTTGCCGGAAGCCGGAACTTCCGAATGTTATTGTATTTTTTTGCACCTGATACTTGCCTTTTCTTTCGCCGTCAATCTTGATGCCTATCACGTCAAGGACATCGAGCAGTACATGCCCGAAAGTCTGAAACGACCCTGTAAGGCCGTCGCGTTTGAGCCTTTCCAATTCCTGCTCACCCCAAGCCTTTGCCTCGGCCTCGGTCTTGCCGTAACAATGCAGGGTGCGTTTCTCTCCGTCAGCGTCGCCGACCTCAACCTTGATTTTTTTCTTGTTGTCGGACTGGAGACTCACCACTTTCAGCTTTATCTTCACGTCCTCGGCTTTCTGTTCGTCGAGGCTGCTGTCAGAAATGATGTTTATCCCGGTAGCGAACACCTGTCTCATTTCATTGCCGTGGTCGAAAAGGACACCACAGTAGAGGACAGGCTTTCCGTCCTCAATCCGGAAGAAAGTGCGGATGTTGTTCTCTTTAAGGTGGGCAAGCAATTCTGACACATTTTCAAAGTTCACGCGATACTGCCCGATGTTCTGTTCACCAAGCACCTTTATGTCGTAAGGAAGACCTTGATCTTTGAGCAGCGTCTGAATATCCACGTTTTTATAGGACTTCTTGACGCACGGTGTCTGTTTGAGCATAAACATCTCGTCTTCGCATAATATCACAATCGGGGCTTTGAACCCCTTGCGGAGCACATACCCTGTAAAAGCGAGTTGGAGGTTGTCATCATAACCGAGCCACACGGAAATCTTGTCGCCGCGCTTGATGGGGTTTGAGGTTTCGCCTTTCCACTTCACCTTGCGCGGGAGAGTGAGCTTGCAGGTAGTTGTCAGTGCCTCGCTGTCGCGCACGATCTCGCAAGCGGTGATTTTCTCGAACACCCACTTTTTCTCGCCTGTGATTTCAATTCTTGCCGAAAGTTTCAACATCGTTCAAACGCTGATTAAACAGTATTTTAGCAGTTACCAATCATATCCGTTTTTCTTCATGCTGCCGTATCTCATGGGATTGCCACCCCAACCGCTGTCGGGGTCGCCTCCGTCCGGATATTCCGGGAAGTCGGGAGTGAAGTTGCCTTTCTGAATATCTTTGAGGCGGGATATGGCATTGTCGTAAAGCGTCTGCCGCATCTCGCCGCCGATCATGCCGGGCAACCATTGTCCGAGCCACCACAGGGCGATGCAGACCGTGAGCTGCACGAGCAGCGGGTTTCGCTGAATGTCAGTCTTGGCAAAAGCGGAATCTATGTCATAGCGGGTACGGACATACCCGGCCACCTCCTCCATTGCGGTACGCTCGGCCTGCTGCCGGATCTCGTCGGAGGACTGGCAGATGATTTCGAGATCGGCGGGGCAAGTAACCACGCGGTAATCATCAGTTGTAAGGAAAGACATAGCAGTGCGGGGTCATGCGGTTCTGTAAATAGCCTTAGCCTCGATGTCGGCGGCAGTAACGCCACGGCGGTACATACCCTCGCGTACAAGCCGCTTGACATGCTGCTTGCTTACGACGACAGGGCGGCGGTTGAGAACGATAACGAGTTGTTTCTGCCCGGAGAGTGCGCGACGGCGGTCAGCCTCGTGGCGGCAGTGGCGGAGACGGCAGTCGAAAACGACCGCACGGGAATAAGTCTTTAAGTTCTGAAAGAATTTCATATCAAAAGGATTTTTTAGAGTTGTCACCAAGAAGATTTAGGGGACTTTCGTCTGCCGTATGACGGTTTGAAATTTTGTTGGCGGGTAAGTCCCTGCAGAATGAAAATCGCGCCCTCGTCGGCATCCGGGCCGTCATCGTGGCCTGTCATACCTCGTTCACACGAGAGGGTCTGATCTATACCCACACGCATGTCGGGGTCATTCTTCATTCGGATGTTGTAATAGACATGGCCGTGTTCCCACAGCGGGGAAATAGCCTCGATACGCTGAAATTTATCGGGTTTCTTTCGCTTGTCGCCGAAAATTGGGAGCTGATAGCCGCGCTCGTTCCCCTCGCGCACAAACTCGTCGAGGAGGATTGACTGGAGCATATTTGCCTCAATATAATATGAGCATACGGCGTTGGCGGCAGTGATTTTTTCGTGTATGTCATAGAACCACCCGACCATTTCGGCGACTGAACATTGCCGGACAAAAGCGGCGAGGCAATGGAGGTCAGTCCCGGTCTTGCCCCACAGCTTGATGGCCTTGTAGTCGTTCCGGGTCGTTGACTTGAACGACGGATCACAATAGCACACGAGATAGTCATACTTGGCAAGTTTCAGAGGCTTGCACCAACGTATCCAATCGTTACGGAATATCGATCCCTCAGTGATGGGATTGTTCATCAGCTCACGTTGGAACGAGATATAACCCATGAAAGCCTCCTGTCTGCGAATCTCCTCTATAGACCATTTAGCCGCCCAAGAGGGTTTGCCGTTGCGGTCAATGGCGTTTACCTTAGAGACCACCACCCCGTCGGAAGCCATGAAGTTGGCAAGGACGGAGTTTTTGCCGATAAGGTTGCCGACCATACAGAAGCGGCCACGGCCACCGTCAAGCGTTCCGAAAAGAGCCTCTTTGACCCACTTTGTAAGGCGGTTGACACGATCGGGATTGTTGACAAGCTCGTCGTCGTCGAGGTCGTCAATGACAATATAGTCCGGGCGACGGCTTTTGTAACGGAGGCCACGCGGAGACTGACCGCGACCACGGGCGAAAAAGGCGCAGCCATCGGCTGTGATAAACTTTCCGGTTTCCCAAGATCCGACAACTTTCTGAGTGCCGAAATCAGCAATGTAGCGTTGGTTGAACTCCAACTCGGCCTGTATGTCGCCGAGGAGGGTTTCCGCATTTTCCTTACTCTTGCCGACAAGCACCATAAGGTGCATTTTTCCGAGGGCTTTCAGATACAAAGGAATACCAACATCAAAATGAACCGATTTAGCGTGCGCACGCGCCCATTGTGCTGCATACTGGATATTGTCATGGTCGCGGAGCGTGTGCGCCGCCTTTATATGGAACGGAGCGCAGTCAGTATGTTTTCCTGTCTCCTCGTCGTCGCAATAATGCGCGAGGTAATGGTTGAAGAAACGGCCATAATCGGCGAGAAGCCACGCGATGCGTTTCTCCTTTTGCGCGGGCGTCTCGCTCATGGCGACGACGGAGCGTGTCTGCACCGTCTCGCACCATTGTTTCCATTGCTCGACAGCCTCCTTGCGGTTCTGTGCCGTATGTCTTGCCATTCCTTATAACTTACTGCCGAGCAGTTCGAGGATATACTTGTTCTGATACTTGTTCACCATCTTGCGGAATTCCGAGGTGATTTCCGGATCTGTCTCGGCTTGATATTCGAGCCAACGGCCAAATGCCATGAAACACTCGATGAAATCAACGACGGAAGATTCCTTGTCGAGTTTGGTAATGGTTGCCGATAGTTTTGCTATCTGGTCGGCTAAACCTCCGACCTCGTCAAGTTTCGCGTCGCCGAGTTTATCGGCCAATTTATTGAGAGACCGCAGGACGTTGTTCACGACCTCTTTGCGGGTAAGAGTCTGCGCGGCGCGTTTCTCGCCCCAACAGCCGTCCTTGACCCATTTGCCTATGGTATTTGCCGACACTCCGACCTTTTCGGCGATGGAGTTTTGCGGCATACCCTGCATGAAAAGAGCCTCGGCGAACTCTTTTTTATCTGTTGAAACCTTATTTGCCATTCATAGCGAAATCTTTTGAAATGGTTTTTTTGATGTGATTTGACGATGCAAAATTGGCACAAAGCGGCGGTGTGTGAAAATAGAGTGTAAAGTTTTTACACTCTGTTTTGCAGGGAGATAAAGGCGGGCGAACTTTGCCGCCGGAAACCATATCGCGGAGTAGAGCAGTCCGGTAGCTCGCGAGGTTCATTCCCTCGAAGTCGCGGGTTCAAATCCCGCCTCCGCAACAACCCCCTTTTGCGACCCGTCGGCGGGGCGGCACAGGGTTTTCACACAGTGAAGTGCCACACAAGCCCCGCCGACATTTTTTCATTAAAGCCAATGCCAAAAGAAGCAGTAATATCCACCCCACGCCTCAACAGCTACGGCGCAAGGGTACTGACCGAGGGAATAGACCTCGGCCAATATCAGAAAAACCCGGTACTCCTCTATATGCACCGACGCGGGCGCAAGGAGGATATGCCGATAGGCATCATGGAAAACGTGCGTGTTGAGGGGGACACTCTCTACGGCACACCCAAGTTTGACGACGACACCGAGGACGAGCGCAACATCAGCAAGAAATGGGAACGCGGCACACTCCGAATGCTGAGTGCCGGGCTTGACATCATAGAATGGAGCGAGGAACCCGCGCTGCTCGTGGCCGGGCAGACACGTCCGACAATCACGAAAAGCAAGCTGATAGAGGTGTCGGTGGTAGACATAGGCGCGAATGACGACGCTCTGCAAGTGGGACTTTACCACGAGGGAAAGCTGCTCACGCTCGCCGCCGGAGAGGAAAACGACCATCTGCCGCTGCTGACCCTGTCGAATCCGGCAGAACCGAAAGAACAACCCAAAAACAACACTCAAAAAAAGAACATGGAAAAAATCCTTTTGAAACTCGGCCTCTCGCCCAATGCGACCGAGGACGACGCGGTAGCCGCAATCAGCAAATTACAGGAAGAAAAAACCACAATGACCCTTGCCCGCATCACGGACGCGGTCGACACGGCCATCAAGGAGAAGCGCATCACGCCCGACAAGAAAGAGAAGTATATCGGCCTCGGCAAAACAGTCGGCCTCGACGGTCTCAACGCCCTTTTCTCCGACATGACCCCTGCACAGAAGCCCCTCGACCTCGTGCGCCCCGGCCTCGGCAAGTCAGCCGACAGTGCGACGCTCACATGGGACAAGGCCACCCCGGAACAGCTCGCCGACCTGCGCGACAACAACAAGGAGGAGTATGTGCGCCTCTACAAAGAATATTTCGGCTTCGCCCCGGAATTCTGAGAACATCAACACCAACATTAACATCACACAACCCCAAAAAGAATGAAAAGACTGATTTTCGCCCTTATGGGCATGATTATCGGATTGACCGCTACAAGCGTAATGGGAGCGACACTCGGCGTTGTCGTGGGTGCCACGCCCGCTGCGGGCGCGCTCACGCTTGACACAATCGCCGTCGGCACTTCGCTCATGGGCGGTCTCGCCCCGTCGGGCGTGCTGCGCGCCGGACTTTATCCCGAAGCGTGGACAGGAGAGCTTGTCAAGGCGTTCCGCAACGCCGAGGCCGCAATAGGCTGGTACAACAAGATCCGCGATTACAGCCAGTATGTAGACAAGGATGTAATCCACATGGTAGACATCGGCGCAGACCCGGAGGTGCTTGTGAACAACACGACCTATCCCCTCGAAATCGAGACCCTTGACGACGGCGACATCGCCATTACGCTTGACAAGTACCAGACCAAGCCGACCCGCGTAACCGATGACGAGCTTCACGCCCTCGGATATGACAAGATGGCCTCGGTGGTGGAGCGACATAAAGAGGCGTTCAGCGAAACGAAGTTCAGCCGTGCGATCCACTCGCTTGCCCCCGCAGAGAACAAGACCAAGACTCCTGTGCTGCTCACCACAGGCGAAGTCGTGGACGACCGCAAGCGACTGACACGCTTGGACATCATCGCGCTTAAAACGGCTTTTGACAAGGCCAAGATACCCGCCGAGGGACGAATACTCGTTCTTTGTGCCGACCATGTGGCCGACCTGTTGGAATCGGATCAGAAATTCGCCAACCAATACTACAACTACGAAAGCGGAGCGATAACCCGCCTGTACGGGTTCGAGGTCTACGAATACAACGAGTGTCCCTACTACAACACCTCGACCAAGAAGAAACTGGCCTACGGTGCAGTCCCGGCAACGGCGACCGACCGTCAGTGCTCCGTGGCGTTCTCGCTCAAACGCGCCGCCAAAGCCAACGGCTCGACCAAGACCTATCTGCAGGAGGCCGCAAGCAACCCGACCACACAGGAGAATCTTTTCTCCATGCGCACCTATACGCTGTGCCTCCCGACGAAAGCCGAGGGACAGGGTGCTATCGTGAGCGCGGTCAAGCCCACCGACAAAGCATAAGCCCGGATGAAGAAAGCACTTAAATATCTCGTTATCCACTGCACCGCCACCCCCGAGGGGCGCGACGTGAAAGCCGCCGACATCCGGCGTATGCACACCGCGCCCAAATCGGCGGGCGGTCGCGGGTGGAAGCAAGTAGGCTATACCGATCTCATCCGTCTTGACGGAAAGGTTGAGCGACTGGTCGACAACAACGAGGACGCATGGGTAGATCCGTGGGAAATCACCAACGGCGCGACAGGCTACAACGCGGTGAGCCGCCACATAGTATATGCGGGTGGCTGCGACAAGGCCATGAAGCCAAAGGATACGCGCACGGCAGCGCAGAAAAGCGCAATGGCAGAATATGTGCGCGATTTCCACGCCAAGCATCCCGGCGTGAAGATAATCGGCCACCGCGACCTCAGTCCCGACCGCAACGGCAACGGCATCATCGAGCCTTTCGAGTGGATGAAAGCGTGTCCGAGTTTCGACGTGGCCTCATGGCTCAGAGAGATAGGCATAAACCAATGACATCCTTACTGCTGAATGACTGAAACCATCCTTGCGGGGATAGTGGCGATAATCACCGCCCCGCTGTCGGCTTTGCTGACGGCTGTGTTCCTCAGATCCAAGCACAAGGCCGAGGTAGACCAACTCCGCGCAGACGTTCAGAAGACGCTCTCGGACGTGCGCGGTCAAGAGCTCGACAACGACAAGAAAGCGATCGAGATGATAATGGAGCTTGTGGTCGAGCCGCTACGCAGGGATATGAAGTTGTTGCAGGAGAAACTTGATTTATTCACCTATGCGATTGAAAAAATACCTACATGTCCTCATTCTCTCGACTGCCCTGTGGAGTACGAGCTGCGCCGCGCCAAAGAAAGCGGTGTCGGAACAGCACACGGAGCTCCGCACCGAGCAGTTACAGACGGCAACGGCACAGACCCACCGGGAGGACAGCACGGCAATAACAGCGGAGCGCATTCTGAATGAATGGCTCACGGCGTGGCTGCAGAGGATCGAAAGCCGGGAGGAGGCCACGGAGCGCGTGACTGAAATCTACGACACTTCGCAGCCGACGGACAGCGCGACAGGCACACCGCCGCTACTGAGCCGCATCCGGGAAAGGCACGAGGCCACGAGCCGGAGCGAGAGCCAGGCAATGGCGGAGGCGGCGAAAAGCGACAGCACCGCCGCGACAGCCACATCGACGGCGACACTCGCCGAGACCACGGATGCGCGGATCGAGACCGAAACCGCCGGGGAGACCCGGACGGAAAGCCGGGAAGAGAAAGGGAGAGGCAAAAGCCTCGTGTCGGTATCGGTCGCCCTTTCGCTGCTTGCGGTCGCTGTCATAGCCATAGTTATAAAACACCGTTCAAACAACCATTAAACACCATACGACAATGGCAAAAAAGACAAAAAAAGAAACAAACGACACCCCCACCGTGGCCGCCAAAGCCGCCGCAAAGGTCGCCGCCGAAGTGCTGAGACAGAACCCCGACATGAACGAGGTGCATGTAACCTCGGACGGCACGGCGTTCTACACGCGCAATGACGCGCAGAACCACGCCAACTCCCTGCAGAACCGCGAGGTGTTTTCCACGAAGCGCGGCGCACCCTCCCCGGCCACTTCCGGGAAAGCCGTCGGCAAGTTCGACCCCACAGACAATGCAGACGCGCCCGACAGCGATCCGGAGAGCGACGATGTGGACGAGCTGACCGGGGAGGCAATCAATGACGAACCCGCCAAAACAGACGAATAATGCAGAACCTCACCATAACCCGGACGAACGGCAACATAGTGCGCAGCCTCGCGGGTGAAGACCATATAAGCGGCCTTGTGTTCTACTCGGCGACCCTGCCGACAGCTACCGAGGGCGTTGCGGGATTCACTACCACGGAACGCATCCATGCCATCTCGTCAATCGAAACAGCCGAGAAATACGGCATCACCGCCGACGCTGCGGCATGGGAGACCAAAGTGCTGCACTACACCCTCGCGTCAATCTTCAACATGAATCCCGGCGTGAGCCTCTATGTGGGTATATTCAAGCCCGCCACAGGGGGTGCAAACGCATTCTCGGAAATCAAGCAGATACAGAATTATGCCGGAGGGCGGCTGCGTCAGGTGGGCGTGTGGAACGGCGCGGTGGAACTGAGCGACACGCTCGTCAACTCGCTGCAGTCAGTCCGCACCACGCTTGAAGCGCAGAACAAGCCGCTGTCGATACTTTACGCTCCGAAGATCGCCGACGTTACGGCACTCCCCGCCAACCTCGCCAAGATCGGGCGCAGCGGTGTGTCGGTAATCATAGGGCAGGACGGCGCGGGCGTGGCCGCAGAACTCTATGCTGACGCGGCCAACGCCGCGAAAGCAAGCGTGTCGGCATTGGGCGACCTCCTCGGCGCGGTCAGCAAGGCGAAAGTCCACGAGAGTATCGCGTGGGTGGAGTCGTTCCCGACGAACATAGCCGTTCCCGCTTTCGGCGACGGCAAGAAATACCGCGATCTCGACGAAGCGGTGATAGAGACCCTCGACACCTCACGCTACATCTTCCTGCGCACATACGACGGCCTCGCCGGATCATTCTTCAATGACAACCACACGCTCGACGAGCCGACGAGCGACTATGCGTATATCAATGACGTGCGCACGATGGACAAGGCGGTGCGCGGTGTGCGAACCTATCTGCTGCCGAAACTCGGCCGTCCCATGAAAGTGGACGCGGACACCGGGAAACTGGAACGCACGGCGGTTGAGCACCTCATCACCACCGGGAACAAGGCACTGGAGGAGATGGAGAAAGCCGGGGAACTCAGCGGCTACCGTTTCGACATCGACCCCGACCAGAACATACTCGCCACCTCGCGTGTGCGCGGCGTGATAAAAAACGTGGCCGTCGGAGTCATGCGCAACCTCGACCTTGAGATCGGCTACGCCACGAGTGTATAACCATTAACACAGACAGAGAATGAATCCATTAGACGCAGCCTATAACGGCGTACCTCTGATCAACGGACAGGAGTATGCGTGGGGAGACATCAAGACGTGCATCAACGGCATTGTCGTGACCGGGATTGTAGCCATCTCCTACGGCGACAAACAGGACATGCAGAACAACTACGGCGCGGGGCGACATCCCGTGAGCCGGAGCAAGGGACGCATCACGCCGTCGGCCAAAATCACGCTCTATATGAGCGAGGTCGTGGCAATCTCGCGCACTTCCCCTACCGGGCGAATGCAGGACATCGCACCATTTGACATCGAGGTGGCGTATATGCCGCCCAACGGAGTGATCGTGGTCGACAAGATCCGCAACTGCCAGTTTATCGAAAACAAGCGCGACTGGAAAGAGGGGGACATGAACCAACAGGTGGAACTCGAACTGCTGCCCTCCAACATCGAGTACGGCAAGCCCGACGGCGTGTGAGCCGATAGACCCGACACCCGATCATAAACAATCAATAACCCGCCGGGGCGGGAATCTGTCCGTCCCGGCACAAAACAGCAAAAGACATGGATAACAAGACAATCGAGATCAATACCGACAACTACAAACTCATCAACGGCGACATCACCGAGGAGCAGATAGCCGCATGGAAAGCCAAGTATGGCCGCGTGATCGAGGTCGAAGTGGCAGACACAGACTTCGGAGAGCTTCACCGTGGCTATTTCCACCGCCCGGACATGAAGACGATGCAGGCGTTCTCGGCGACGGCCAAGAGCAACGAGGTGAAAGCCGCCGAGGTGCTTTTCGACAACTGCTGGCTCGGAGGCTCGGCTATGATGAAGACCGATGCCGTCTACAAGATGCAAGCCACCGGGGAGCTGCAGAACATCTTCGGCAAGTGCGTCTCTAAGCTAAAAAACTTGTAGAGGCGTACCGACTCTCCGGGGGCGTGGAGGAAGACGACCCCGGAGAGATTGCCAAAGGGTGCGCCTTGATAAGAGCCAATTTCCACACCGACCCGGAGACGCTTGACGACCATCAGTGGGCAATGCTGTTCCAACAGGCGATATGGATCGAGAACTTCCGTCTTGAAAACATGGCAAAGATACTCGCCAAACTATTCTCACCCGCTGAATGAGCAATTACAATTTCAATTACGCATTCAACATAAGCGGCAACTGCAACGCCGTGGTCGCCGAGATTTCGGGAGGTGTCGAGAACCTCCAGCGGAACCTCCGGGCGACCACGTCGCTGTGGGACACATTCGAGGGGAAGATTCTCGCCCTGAACCAGTTCACGCAATATGTGAACACACTCGGACAGACGCTGAACGACACCCTTGCGCCGGGAGCCGCCCTCAATGCTCAGCTTGCCGACTTACAGGCAATATCGGGTGCGACAGGACAGGAACTTGCCACGGTTGAAAAATACGCCCGATCCACGGCAAAGGAATTCGGCATCTCCGCCGCCGGGTCTGTCACTTCCTACAAACTGCTCCTTTCCCAACTCTCGCCGGAACTGACAAAGAACGGCGAGGCTCTCAACCACATGGGAAAGAACGTCGCCACGCTAAGCAAGATGATGAACGGCGACGCGACCGCAGCCGCCGAGGTTCTGACAACGGCCATGAACCAATACGGCGTGTCGCTTGACGATCCTCTCGCGGCTTCCGACCGTATGTGGGAAATGATGAACACGATGGCCGCTGCCGCCCGCGAGGGTTCCGCCGAATTGCCCGCAATAAAAGTCGCCCTCGAACAATGCGGTATGGCCGCGAAAGCCGCCGGGGTTTCCTTTGAAGAAACGAATGCCGCCATACAGGTTCTTGACAAGGCGGGCAAAAAAGGGTCTGAGGGCGGTGTCGCCCTGCGAAATGTCATGTCAACTCTCGCGCAAGGCCGTTTTCTTCCTAAAGACGTGCGCGAGGAGCTCTCCGCTGCCGGAATAAGTGTCAATGACCTCACGGACAAAACCAAGTCCCTTTCAGAACGTCTCGAAGTGCTAAAGCCTGTAATGGCCGACGATGCGCTGTTCAGCAAATTGTTCGGCAAAGAGAACTCCGCCGCTGCAATGGCTCTCGTGCAGGGTATTCCGAAAGTCCGGCAATGGACGGAAGCCATAACAGGCACGACCACGGCGATAGACCAGAGCCAAATCATCATGGAGACCTACAACGAGAGGTTGGCGCGGGTACAGGCCAAATTCGACGATATAAAAATTTCCATATTCAACTCGTGCGGAGACTTAGGTATATGGACGCAGGTCGTGGCGGGAGCTCTCGTGCCGCTGTCCCAACTCGCGCCTTTGATATACGGTGTGGCAAAGGCTGTCATCTTTTTAAGGAGCGTAAATTTCAAAGGCGCGTTTACAGGCGTTGTGTCCTCAATTCGTAATGTCATTGTCGGGCTGACGATGCAGAACATAGCGATAACAGCCTCCGGCGGTTATTGGCTGGCGTTTAAGGTTCTCGCGCAGAACGTGTGCCGTTCCATCGGTGTTGCGATAATGAACATCCCCATTGTGGGGTGGATTGCGGCTGCTATAACTGCTGTAATCGCTGTCATTCAACTGTTGTGGGACAAATGCAAGGGTTTCCGTGTGGCCGTGTTTACGGCGTGGGAGGGAATCAAAGCCCTGTTTTCCGCTTTGTGGGAATGGCTGTCCGGGTTATGGCAGAATATATCAGCGTTCTTTGTCGGCCTGTGGAACGGTATAAAGTCAATGGCTCAGAAAGTCGCCAATGTCTTTATGGCCGTTGTCAATAAGATCCGGTCGTGGATAGCCGCTATCCGCAATTTTGTAGTCAAGGTTGTAAATGCCGTGATCGAAAAAGTCAGCGCGATCTGCAAGCCGCTTGTTACCGCATTCAAGAATGTAGCCAACGCCATAAAAGGATTTTTCGGCAAAATCATCGACTGGGTACGCGACAAGTTCTATGCGTTGATAAATTGGTTCATCGACAAATACAACTGGATAGCCGAAAAGCTGAATTTCGATAAGATCGCCCGCCTCGGACGTGAGGCCGCAGAGCGTTCTTGGGCTGCGGATCATCCGGAGCAGCCTGTTGACGATTCGGGAGGTTCCGGCGGCGGCAACTCCGGCGGTGGCGGTGGCTCTGACCCGGCACTGCCCGGCGGCGGTTCTCCCATCGGCGGTGCCATCGGCAATGTCGGCGGCGGCGCGTCAAAGGAAACAGACCGCGTCAAGAATATAAACATCACGATTGACCGTCTTATCGACAAGTTTACCATATCAACGACCAATCTCTCCGAAAGCAAGGAGAAGATAAAGGAGGCTGTTGCCGAGGCGTTGCTTTCGGCTGTGAATGATGCGAACTATGCTCTTTAACGACCATGCAGGAATATAAGTTTGAAATAATCAATGCGGCGTTTGTAGCGTCGGGAGTGGCGATACAGGCAAAGGGGCTGCTGTACAGGCTGCGTCCGGACAAAGGGCGCGACGGCCAAAAACAGGAAGACTATAAACTCGGTACGCTGCCCGGCTATGCCATGCCGGGCGGTACGAGCGAGCAGGGCGGCGCGATCAACAGCAGCGAGGAAAGATGGGCGGGCAGCGGCGACTACTGGCTTGGACGGACGGCACTTACCGACTTGGTGGTGAAAGTTCCGGGAGAGGGTCTGCTGCTGATCAATGACGTAACGGTGAACGTATCGCTGCAGAAAGAGGTCGTAAAGACCGCCCTTGTGGGACGCGCCGGGACGATAAAGGAGTATATCACCGACGGAGACTACCAACTGAGCATGAGCGTTGGACTTGTGGCCGTTGACGACGAGGGGCGCATAACCGACCAATACCCGGAACGGGCAATGGCACAGTTGCGGGAGATATTGGAAAGACCGGAGGCACTGGAGGTGAGTTCGGCGTTTCTCGACATATTCGGGATCACCCATATTGTAGTGACGGGGTTCTCGGCGAAACAGATGACGCACTCGAACCGACAGGAGATAGAGATAACGGCACTGAGCGACACGGAGTATGTGATAGAATCAAACGATTATTAAACAGTGTTCAAACAGCGACAGAAAGATGAACGGACTGACGACATACGAAAACGGCGGCGACCTTGCGATAGAGGGAGGGGGCTGCATAGTGGCCGGAACGGAGGCGCAGACGATAGAGCATGTGCTTGTGGCAAACCGTGGAGAGTGGCGGGAGTGGCCGTTGCTCGGCGGAGAGATCCGGAAAATGCAACACGGGCTTGCCGGGCGTATGTGGGCGGCGCGTGCACGGCAGATGTGCCGTGAGGCGGGCGTGTCGGTGCGTCGAGTTACTGTGGGCGACAACGGTAAAATCACGGTGGAATGAAGATACAGTCGAGAGAGGGACAGTGCCTCGTTGACATAGCACTGGCGGTTACAGGCGCGACGGAGGGCGTGTGGGCGTTGGCTCTGCGCAACGGAGTGAGTGTAACCGGGCAGATAGACTGCGGCACGGTGATAGACTACGAAAACGAGGACGTGGAGGACGCGAGGACTGCAGAACGGTATGCGACGGAGGGTATATGCCCGGCGACCGGGGTAAGCGACAGACTCCTCGCGTGGCTTCTTGACAGGCGCACGGTTGAGACGCACCCGGACTACGCAAGCATCAAGGCCGACGCGGTCAAGGCACAGGCGACAAGGGCTGCGGTGTTCGCAGGAGAGTTTACGGCGACATTCTCATAAGAGGAACACAAAAGGAGAAACGAATTGCAAACAACATCATATAAAAAACGATGAAAGAAGAATGGAAGCCCGATGAACTGCGGGCGACCTCGGAGGAAATCCGGGGGGCAGTGATGCCGAAATCAATCACGCCGGATATGGTGGGCGGGACGCTGCTCGGTCTCGTCAACGCCGTCGGCGAGATAGTGGAAACTCTCGGCGATATACCGAGGGAACATGTCCGCGTCCGCGTAAATACGCTTGATAGCGACGGACACACGACACACTCGACCGAGGCGACAGTCTACGTTGATATATTCACGACAAAAGGCTACCCGGCGGTCAATTTCCCCCGGCAGGAACTCACAGTAAACGAGGAGGGTCTTGTCGAGTTTGATGTTCCTCATGGCTTTCAGTTCGCTGTATTTGCCGCACATCCGGGACTTAGCGCATCGTTTCAGTGGGTTCATACAGCCGCTGTCGATGAGCGTCCCATAATAGTGCTTTGGTGCGTTCCGATAGGAATATGGTGGATGGGTGCTATCTTCCACAGCAGAGAAGATGAAGATTGGGGAGATGAAGCCTTTCGTCCGACTCCTTATATCTTCGACCACTACACCTCGGATCAGGATGAAATAGCGGCACGAGCTGCCATAGATTTTCGACCTGGAGAAGACTTCATGGACTATTACAATTATGGCATCATGGTGGCAACGGCAGATACCTGTTTCATTATTCCTCCGCACTCGAAGTCGGAAGAAAAGATGGCATGGTGCAACGGCCGCGCATACGGTATGTATATTCCGGGCATGGAGCATCTCAACAATCACACGGAAGCGGGCAGATATACAGGAGATTTTACAGAGGCACAGAACCGTGCTCGTGCTGATATGAACGGCAATATAAACACAGCTAAGATACTCGGTGCGGTAAACGGCGCACTGGCGGCTGAGTGGGTCGGAACTACGGTCTACGACTATTTTGAAAACCGTTGGTTACCATCTGCAGGACAAATGTATCTGATCTGGCTGAATCGCACGACGATAAACGCTCTGATGCAGGAAGCAATGACCGAGGATGCAGACACATGGTCTTACGTCCTTTTTCCCGTTCAAAAAGCCAACGGCAGTTGGGATAAGTACGAGTATTGGTGGACGAGTACGATATTCGACGATTACTGCTCGTGGGTTGTCCTCTACAATGGCCACATCAACCGCAACTTCAGAACCTACAGTAACGACGTGCGGGCGGTGTCGGCTTTTCATTTTGAATATTAGACCTTTTCCCTTTCCTTTGGTGAGGTCGCCCCCTTAAAGGGCGACCGTATCGGAGGAAGCGGCCACCGGGCGAAGCCCGGTCGAAAAATTTTTTGTAACTTTGCAGACGATTAAAAAATTAACTGAAAATGGCACAGGGCGCGGCGACAGCCGGGGCATACAAGAGTGTTTACAGGCTGATCCAGTCGATGGTCGGTCTGAGCGAGAACGTGCCCGTGAAATACCGCCGCTGGCTATGGGAAAAGACCCTCGATGCCGCCACGGACTTGATTGCTCTTATCGTGTACGCATGGGACGAGCAGAACGTGGCGCACAAGGTGGTCTACATAGACCGGGCGATGACGAAGTTCACGGTGCTCAACACCTATATGCGGCTGTGCAACGAGGCGCGTGTGCTGCCATTGCAGAAACAGACAAGTCTGTCGGAGCTTATGGCCGATATATCGGGACAGCTCGGGTCGTGGCGCAAGGCTACGGCTGAAAGGGCAAAAAGAGGTGTCAAAGAGTGAGTGATCCGTCGGCTACGGCTTACGGATGCGCGATTTTCTTTAATGAAAAGGTCTGTGCGCTCTCATTCAGAGCAAGGAACAAGTCAGTCACAGAAGATAACTGCTCGTGGGTTGTCAACTACAATGGCAACATCAACAACAACAACAGAAACAACAGTAACGACGTGCGGGCGGTGTCGGAATTTCATCGGAAAATAAATGAACAACCAACCCGGAAATATCACCATAAGCTACGACAGCCTTTTGTCGGCATACTACCAGTGCCGCCGGAACAAGGCGTGGACGGAGGCCGCCGCATCGTTCGAGATACACTGCGAGCGCGAGTTGCTGCGGCTGCGTGGCGAGATAGAACGGGGCGGGTACAGTCCGCAGCCGTCGATCACTTTCCTTGTGGAATGGCCGACGCTCCGGGAGGTATTCGCGGTGATGTTCCGCGACAGGATAGTTCAGACTTGGATCGCGCAGCGGATAGAGCCTCTTTTCGAGGCACAGTTCATATCGGCGAGTTTCAACTGCCGCAAGGGAAAGGGGACTCTTGCCGCCGTGAAATATCTGCATGAGGCGATACGCGGGAAATCCGAAAACTACACCCGCGACTGTTGGGTTCTGAAATACGACCTCAAAGGTTTTTTCATGTCTATAAACCGGGCGATGGTTACGGAAAAACTGTGCCGCTTTATCCGGGAGAGATACAAGGGCGAGGACGTGGAGACACTGATATGCCTTACCCGGATAACGCTTCTGAACTCTCCGGCGGAGGGCTGCATAATGCAGGGCGATCCGCGCAAGTGGGGAGAGCTGCCGCCGAATAAAAGCCTGTTTACCGTGCCGGAGGGCTACGGCCTCCCGATAGGCAACATCACCTCTCAGCTTGTGGCAAACTTTCTCCTCGATGAAACCGACCATTATCTGACCGAGACGCTCGGACTGACGATAGACCGTTATGTGGACGACACGGCAACGGTGGACTGCGACAAGGAACGGCTGCTGTTGGCAATGCCGCTTATCCGGGAACACCTGTGGAATACAGCCGAGGTGAGGATCAACCCGAAGAAATATTATCTGCAGCACTACAAAAAAGGCGTGAAGTTCCTCGGTACGGTTATAAAGGGAGAGCGCATCTACATAGCCAACCGCACGCTCGGAAAGGCCATGTGCCGACTTCACGGATTCAACAAGATGGCCGAGGAGAGAGGCGCGGCGTGGTGCAAGGCCAACGCGGAGCACTTCGTGAGCTGCATAAACTCCTATCTCGGCCTCATGCGGCAGGGACAGGAATACGGGATGCGCCGGGCGTTCTGCGGTCAGATCGGCGACGTGTGGCTGAAATATATTGTCATAGACTGGGACTTCACAAAGATTATACTCAAACAGAAATACAAACATCGTGAGCGTGTTAAGCGGATGCTGAACCGCAAGCGTAAAAACGCATTAAGAAACAAAACACCAAAAGCAAAGCGAATGACAGCACGAGTTTTCAGCGGGGAAACACTCCCCGCAGTTGAGCAGTTCAACACCGGTCGCAAAAGGGGTTGCATTGTTCGTTGGGACTTCGAGCCTGTCAAGACAACAATCCCCGAAGTAGACAAACGCGCCGCGTTCCGCAGACGCAAGGCTCTGAGCCGAGCTGCCAAGAACGGAACACCGCCCCCTGCCGAGGAACCGCAGGGAGTTGAGGTTGACAGTGGCCTTGTGGCCTTTTCCGAGATGCGCTATATCGGCGTTCTCGACCCGGAGCGCGTGGTGGCAGACATACAGTATGACCTCGACATGCGCTACGGCGATGCGCCACGCCCGGAGATTGATCTGAATGCTTACCGCACGGCCATAGCCGCGCTCAACAAGGCGTGATGTCATGGCTCGGTCAATCGCCGAGATAAAGGCTCAGATTTGCGAGACCTTTATCTCGCAGGACGCTATCCGCACCGGGTACGGACTGAAAGACAACCAATCGTTCGACAAGGCGTTTTCGCCCGTGTCATTGGAGAGCCTCATGTTCTATGTGGTGGCCTCGTGTATATGGCTGCTTGAAAAACTCTTTGACCGACACCGCGAGGAGGTGGACGCAAGGATTGAAGCCTTGCGCCCCCATACCCTGCGGTGGTACGTCACCAAGACGCTTGGCTATATGCGCGGCAAAGACCTCATAATGACCGACGGCGTTGTTGTGGCCGACTACTATGACACATCGGGCATGACGGAGGCTGACATTGAAAAGGCGCGGGTCGTGAAATATGCGGTCGCCACGGAAGACAACACACAGGTTTTCATCAAGGTCGCTGCGCGTGGCAACAACGGACAGCCAACGCCGCTGCAGCCCGAAGACCTCGACGGTCTGAAAGGCTACCTCTCGCAGATAAAGGACGCGGGAGTGGCAATAAAGGTACTGAACGAACCCGCCGACAATATGCGCGTGGAACTGGTGGTGCTTTATGATCCGGCCATACTCACGGCACAGCCCACAGGCAGCGGCAAGCCCGACGCTGACGGCTATACGGCCATCCGTCTGCTTCGCGACGGCGAGGACGTGATAACCGAGGCTGTCTGCAATGTGATTTCCAAGCTGCCGTTCAACGGCGAGTACCGCAATTCCGACCTCATGGCGGCGTTGCAGTCAATCGAGGGCGTGCGCGTGGCTGACATCGTGAAAGTCGAGGCTGCGGCGGGAGGTTCGGAAGCATATTCGCGTGTCGTGGGCTATCGCCGTCCGTATTCGGGTTATTACGCATTAAAGAATCTTACGGTCAAAGGCCGTGCCTATCAAGTATCCGAATGATTTTTGACATTGATTTCGACAGATGGATTGCGACCATGCTGCCGACATTCCTGCGGCTGCGCAGGGTGTTCGCCTTTTGCCGCGCCCTGTGTTCGCCCCTGTATCTCGGTGAGGGCGGTCTTTATCCGCGCTTTCTCCGGGCGCGTGGAGACCACATATACCGTCTGAGTCACAACGGACAGGTGTGTTATCTTCGCGCCGCGCTCAATGACGCATTCAACCTCAAAAAAGGTTTTGAGATAGAGGACGCTGAGAGCTACGAGGGCGAGTGGGTATATGCCAAAGACCCTACAATGCCGGGGCAGCTCCTCGCGGTGGACGAGGGCAAGAACCCCAAGCCCGGAGAGGATGATCCGCCCCCGGAACACCCGACACCCCTGCTTGCCGACGAAGCGCGGCTCAACGCGCCTCAGAACTCGTTTATAGTGCGTGTCCCCAACAATATCTACACTACTCAGCTTGACAAGGTCAAGGCCATTGTCGAGCAATACAGAATCTTATCAAAAACTCCGATTTACACCCCAACAAATTCAAGCAATGAACACAGCGGAATATTTATCGACGGCGGTCGCAAGTGGTGGCAATGGCCTGTATCCGTTATCGACGCAGGGTCTCTCGTTCATACAAGACCAGATTACCTTTTTACAGGCATTCGCAAGGATAGGAGGTAAACGTTACATCCTCCTCGCGCCCACGGCCACCGCCGACGGCGTGGTGGTGATCGACGGCGAGTTGCTGCGCTTCAAGGCTGCGGCAAAGGCGGGCAACGGCATTCAGATCCGGCAGACCACGGAAAACATCGTGGCAGACGGCACAACATACCGCGAGGCGAGAATCTACCGTTACGCCGAATATGTGCCGACATACACAAAGGACGTGCCGGGACTTTATCCGGCCTCCGGGTTCTCTATGATAGAGACCAAAGACCAACTGGCGAAGAAACTGCTCGATTATACTGCCGTAAACAGCGACCTCGCCAAGAAACTGACCGTGCTGTCAACTGACAATCTGACCCGTGTGCAGCTCGACGCTCAGAAAGACAATGTGCGTCTGAACTGCCGCAAGGGGTGCGTCGCGCTCAACGGCGCGGAGGAATACACGATCAATGTCTACCGCCACAGCGCGAACAACATCACACAGGAACAGATCCTGCCCGATCTGCGCCGTTATGTCCGGTATTGGAATGCCACGGCAAAGACGTGGGGAGGCTTTTTCCCGGTAACGGAAAACCTCCATATCGACGTAAAGGTGTCGAAAGGCTCGACGGTATATATCCGCCACGGCTTTATCCCGGAGGGCGTTCAGCTTGTCCTGCTGCGCAAGAAGAAACGAAGCCGCAAACGCCGTTCCGGTGGCACCACTGGAACAAACGCCGCGTGGAAAGGGAAGAGTATGCTCCGGCAGCCAAAGAACCAGTACGTCCACTATAAGGGCGTGATTCTATCCACCTCGTCGCCCAACAACTGGTATGTGCCTAAGTGTATCGGCGTAACAGACAAGGAAGACAACAACCTTATAGGGAAGGAACTCGGCGCGATATGCTCCGACATGATCGTGATGGTGGACGGTGGTGTGGCCGGGATAGCCGCCGAAAACGGATTATACAAGGTGATCGGCACTCGCGTCAAAGCGTCGAATAAAGGCAACAAGCCCAACACACAGGCGAGTTGTTATGCCCGGATCGCGTTGCAGTTTGCCGCCGCCGGGAAGACGTTCAAGAGCGCGGGCGGAGAGATGGCGAGAATGAAATACCGCCTGTGGTTCCACCTTGACAAGAAAACCAACAGAACCGTTGTGCGCCGTGGGTTCTCTGCCGATTAGGTACAAAAAAAGAGGGGCGGTGAAAACTGCTCATCTAAAAACCCCGGCGGTCGTAACTCGTTATATGCTCTGTTGTGAAATCTTGTAGGTTGTCGCTGACTATACAGTCGGTGCTTCGTTCAAAATCATCTCAACGGGGTCTATAATCTGCTCAATCCCTGCTTTATGACGTGGAGAAACCACGATAACTTTTCTGCGAGAGGGAATTGCAAATGCCGCACGCACCATACACTATCTTGAAATCGAAATCGCAAAACTGTCGAGGGTGCAAATGCATGGCGCAAAGATAACCGTTAAATTCTTAACCCCAATGAAATAGCCGATGAAAAAATGACAGAATAAGCAAAATACGTCGGAGGGCAATAAAAAACAGCCCCCGACTTGATTGTAGGACGCCAATCACATACAATCACTAAGACGCGATACCCCGCGCAGTCGAGGGCTGTTATAGCCTTTTGACCGCAGGGTATCGCGTTTTAGTGGTATGTGATTGGCACTGCAAAATTACGCAAAAGGGGCGAGATTAGCAATTTATCACCCACCAAATAACATCTTGGTATGCTGAATGGCAAACAAAACCCCTCAAATCTTGGAGGTCTACAAGGAAACCTCCTCTCTCGGACGGCTGCTCATAAAGCCCGTTGACAAGGCTCTCGCAAAGGAGATGATCGTCAAGAACCACTATTCGCATAAATGGAACGACGGCGGTTTCGGAGTGTATAACTTCGGGATATTCCACGCCGAAGAACCCGACCGCTGTCTCGGAGTGGCTGTATATGGCTATATGAAGAATCCCAAAGCACGGCTGTTCTCGCACCCTAATCCCAAAGCGTGGATGTGCGAACTGAACCGAATGTGGATAGATGATGAACTCGGACACAACGCCGAGAGCATTCTGATAGCCGCCTCGATCAGGCTGCTGCGCCGCATTGATCCAAACCTCGTCGCTGTGCAGAGTTTCGCCGACGGTCGTCTTGGCTGCGGCACAATCTACAAGGCCGCAAACTTTCAGTATTACGGCTTTCACCTCACGAAATTCTTGCGCAACGTGCGCAGCGGTGAGATTGTGCATGAGCAGATATTCACCAACTCGACATCACCGTCCGGCTTTCTCCGCGCCAACGTGGGAATGTTGCTCGGCGACTTCGAGGTGTTCGCGGTCAAGACATATCGCTACATTTATCCGCTTGACAAACGTTTCCGGTTTGTTAGACCTCAGAAACCTTATCCGGCGTATGACAAGGGCATGGAAGCGACAGAATGGAAACGCGATCGCCCGAAGATGATTGAGCGTTGCATAGGAATATTGCAGAAGATGGTGTAAAAGACCATAAACAGCGCGACAACGAATAGAAAATCCCTCAGACACAAAGATGTTTGAGGGATTGATTTTGTGGCCGTCAAACGGCGTTTAAGCGGCGATTAAACGATTGTCAAACAGGCGCGGATGAAATAGAAAAAATCTCAAAAAATGTACTTTTCGTTTTGCCAAATTGCACTTTTCGTTTTGCCGATTATAAAATCCGTCTGTCGCTTTTATTATATAAAGAGATAATTTACTTTACAGGAATTTTTGCGATACGCCTCTCATGGCGACCACCTTCAAAAGCCGTGTGCAGGAATGTGTCGAGTATCTCTATCGCAAGCTCGGGCGCGATGAATCGTGCCGGAAGCACAAGGCAGTTGGCATCGTTGTGGCGGCGGGCAAGGCTGCCGAGCTCGACGTTCCAGCACAAGGCGGCGCGCACTCCCTGATGCTTGTTCATCGTCATTCCGATACCGTTGCCGCTGCCGCAGATGGCGATGGCGGGATAAACCTCGCCACGCTCCAGCGCATATGCGCACGGGTGGGCAAAATCGGCATAATCGCACGACTCGGCACTGTGTGTGCCGAAGTCCCGGTAGGCTATGCCCTGCGATTCGAGCCAGCCTTCCACTATGCTCTTCAACTCATATCCGGCATGGTCGCTGCACAGGCCCACCGGAATGTCTTTCTTAAGTATGTCCATAGTTCTATAGATTATATCTGCAAAGATAATACTTTTTCCGCCGCAAAATTTGCTTAACACATCAAAATAAATTAATTTTGACGCAAATGGAGCGACTGATGCACTATGTGTGGCAACACCGCCTCGTGTTGCAGGCCGATATGGTCACGACCGACGGCGAGCGCGTGGAGATTGTCGACCCCGGACAGCTCAACCATGATGCCGGGCCCGACTTCTTCAACGCAAAGGTGCGTATAGGGGAACGCATGTGGTGCGGCAATGTGGAGATGCATCTGCGGGCTTCCGACTGGCATCGCCACGGGCACGACCACGATCCGGCCTACTCGTCGGTCATCCTGCATGTGGTGGGCGCGGAAGACTGCCGCATAACGGTTGCCAACGGTCGCACGCTGCCGCAGATGGTGATGCGGTGCGCTCCCGATTTTCACAACCGGTATGTAAATATGGTGGACTCTCCCACCGACCGCCTCGCATGCTACAACGAGCTGAAGGAGGCACCGCGCATCTACGTCACCGACTGCATCACGGCTATGGCTTTTGAACGGCTGTACGAAAAGTCGGACCGCATAACGGCGCTCGTAAAGCGTCTCGACGGAAACTGGACCGAGGCATTTTACGTAACCGTCGCCAGAGCATTAGGCTTCGGGCTCAACGGCCAGGCGTTCGAGCAGCTCGCCCTGGGTGTGCCGCTGCGGACTCTACTGAAGCACCGCGACGACCCCGGCGCCGTGGAAGGACTTCTGTTCGGACTTGCCGGCCTGTTGCCCGACGCTGCGGAGAAAGAAGGCGAGGAAGATACTTACGTGCAGATAATGCGCCGCGAATACACTTTTCTGCGACACAAATTCAACCTCACGCCGCCGGATGGCGTGGTGTGGCGGATGTCGCGCACACGGCCGCACAATTTTCCGCACCGGCGCATAGCGGCACTCGCGGCTATGGTAACGGAAGGTTTCACCATCGCCTCACGTGCATGCAGCGTCTCAACCCTTGACGAAGCCCGGGGCCTCTTTGACATAACGCTGCCCTATTACTGGGTGCGACGCTACCATTTCGGCGCGCCGTCGGGGTCGGCTCCGTCGCGTGCCTTCAGCAAGCAGAGCATAGACATTCTGGTAATCAACGCTATAGTTCCGCTGCTGCATGCCTACGGCACATTCTTCGGCGACGAGCGCCTGCAAAGCCTCGCCGTCTCATTTCTGGAACAGATTCCGGCCGAACAGAACACCATCACCCGCCTCTTCGAGGGTGCCGGCATACACTGCGCCGACGCATTCACGTCGCAAGCCGTGATACACCTGCGCCGCAACTACTGCGAGACCCGCAAGTGCCTGTACTGCCGACTCGGCCATCAGTTCCTATGTCAAAAAGCCAAGTACACTCCCGCCTGACAATCACAATATGATAGATTTCCTGCAAAACCACAATCTGCTCGGCATAGCCATCGGAGCATGCACCTTCCTCATAATAGGTCTGTTTCACCCCATCGTAATCAAAGGCGAATACTATTTCGGCGTGCGATGCTGGTGGGTGTTCCTCCTGCTCGGCATCGTGATGCTCGGCGCATCCTTAATCGTGGCCGACGTGTTCTGGTCCTCTCTGCTTGGTGTCACTGCATTTTCGTCGTTCTGGAGCATCCTTGAGATCTTCGAACAGCGCCAGCGCGTACGCAAGGGATGGTTTCCACGCAACCCTCGCCGCAACGACTACTGAACGACTAAAAGCGGCGAAGCTCCGACCGGAGCCTCGCCGCGTGTATGTATACCGATATTAATAAATCAGAGCATGCCGGTGATGATGGCTTTCACATCCTCGCCGAGCGTCTGTGCGGCCTCGGGAGTGGCGGCCTCGGCGTAGACGCGGATGATAGGCTCGGTGTTGCTGCGGCGCAGATGCACCCATGAGTCGGCGAAATCAATCTTGACACCGTCAATGTCGGTAATCTCCTCGCCTGCGAAGCGTTTCTTCACAGCATCGAGCAGTGCGTCGATGTCGAGCGTGGGAGCGAGCGACACCTTCGTCTTATAGATGGAGTACGGCGGATAGGTGGCGCGCAGCTCGCTCACTTTCTTGCCGGACTTGGCAAGCAGCGTGAGGAACAAGGCCACACCCACCAGGGCGTCACGGCCATAGTGCAGTTCGGGATAGATGACACCACCGTTGCCCTCGCCGCCGATCACGGCGCCGATCTCCTTCATCTTGGTGGTGACGTTCACCTCACCAACGGCAGCGGCCTCGTAGCGGCAGCCGTGGGCACGGGTGACGTCGCGCAGCGCGCGCGAGGAGCTCAGGTTGCTCACTGTAGCACCGGGCGTAAGTCCCAGCACGTAGTCGGCCACGCTGACAAGAGTATATTCTTCGCCGAACATCTCGCCGTTCTCCTGCACGATGGCAAGACGGTCCACGTCGGGGTCGACGACAAAGCCCACATCGGCGACGCCTCCGCGCATCAGGTCGGAGATGCCTGTGAGGTTTTCAGGTATAGGCTCGGGAGTATGGGCGAATTTGCCGTTCGGCTCGCAGTTGAGCTCAACCACTTCCTCAACGCCAAGCGCACGGAGCAATTGGGGAATCACCGTACCGCCGACGCTATTCACCGCATCAACTGCGACACGGAATCCGGCGCGCCGTATGGCCTCGACATCTACGGCCGGAAGAGCCAGCACGGCGTCGATGTGGCGTCGGTTGTAGGTGTTGTTCACATACTCGTGGCCTATGCCGTCAATTTCGGCATATGTATATTCGCCGGAATCGGCGATGCGGAGCACCTCGCGGCCCTCGGCGTCGTTGAGGAATTCGCCGTGCTCGTTGAGGAGCTTGAGAGCATTCCACTGGCGCGGATTGTGCGACGCGGTCAGTATGATACCGCCACAGGCGCCTTCCATCGTCACTGCGAGTTCGGTTGTGGGCGTGGACGCAAGGCCTATGTTCACCACGTCGAAGCCCATGCTCATGAGCGTACCTGTGACGAGGCGTGCCACCATGTCGCCGCTGAGGCGGGCGTCGCGGCCCACCACGATGAGACGCGAGGTGCGCGTGGTGTTCTTTTCTATGAATGCCGCATAGGCTGCGGTGAAGCGCACAATGTCCTGCGCGGTCAGGGCGTCGCCGGGCTGGCCGCCGATTGTGCCGCGGATACCTGAAATTGATTTGATGAGTGTCATATCTTGGGACGATAATAACGGATGTGATACATATAAGGTACTACCTCGGCGATCTCTTCGGTCAGTCCGTACTGCGACTTTATGATGATGTTCACCTCGCAGTCCACCGGGAGAAACGACAGAGGATACTGGATGCCGACGCCCCACTGACTGGAGCTGGTGAGCTGATAGTTGCCGTAGCGGAACGACGTATTGTTGAAGCTGAGGTCGTTCTCGTTGCCTACGCCGCCTGTCAGCACCCCACCCTTGTATCCGTAAAGCGAGAAGCGGGTAAAGCGGAAGTATATCAGCTCATCGTCTTTCACCTTATTGTCTTTCGTGCCGGCGTCGAGCACCTGCATGTAGATGTTGCCGTCCTCGTCAAGACGATAATATGGAGCGTTAGGACCGGTCTCGAATACCGTATCTGCCGGAATCTTAGGCTCGACACGCTGGTTGGCGAGATACATGTTCACATAGTGGTTCTCGTCGTCAAGAAGCTCGGCATAGCTTTTGGAGTCCTCGCACGACGAGGCAAGCGACGCGCCGGCAAGGGCAATCGCGGCAAGCGCTATGTTTCGGAGTGATTTATGCATTGTGCTTAATATATTTATGCTTATTTTCTGACATTAAGTTGCGGAAAGCCTCGGCGGCTTCCTCAAGGGTGCCGTGGTATTCACCGCCGGCGGCGTTGATGTGACCGCCGCCGCCGAAATGTCCGGCACATATTTCATTCACGGGGAAATCGCCCTGACTGCGCATCGACACCTTGATGTAATGCTCTTCCTCACGCATGAAGCAAGAGTAAATGACGCCGGGAATGGCAAGCGGCCGGTTTACGAGGCTTTCTGTATCGCCCTTACAATAGTGATAGCGATTAAGCTCGGCACGGCTGAGAGTTATCAGCGCGGCGCCCATGTCGGGATATACCTCCATTTTTTTATCAACGGCGTATGCGTTCAGGCGCATGGCGTTTTCGGAGACGGTGTTGAACAACAATTTCTGAAGAAACGGACGGTCGGCTCCGTGGCGCATCAGTTCGGCCACGACCTCGTAGAGTTCAGGATCGTCGCAGTTGTAGGAGAAACCGCCAGTATCGGTCATGATGCCGGCGAGGAGCTGAGTCGCCGCCGTAGCGTCAATATAAGGCAGCAGTTCCAAACGGCAGAGCACACGGAACAGCAGATAGCATGTAGCGGCCATCTCCGGATGCGATATGGCCACAGTAGCGAAATCGGTCGGATTCTCATGATGGTCGATCATCACCTTCGGCGCCTTGGCAGCCAGCAGAGTATCGGCCATGCGGTCGACACGCCGCGGCTCGTTGAAGTCAAGGCAGAATATCAGGTCGGCATCCAGAAGGAGAGTACGTGCGAAATCGGCATGCCGGCAGGCATCTACCAGTTCCTTTGCCTCGGGAAGCCGCATCAGGAGCGCCGAGGTGGCGTCAGGGATTATACAGCGGGCCTCCTTGCCCAGCGTACCGAGCACATGAGCCAGGGCAAGCGACGAACCTACGGCATCGCCATCCGGACCGACATGGCAGATAATCGCCACTTTGCGAGCATCGGCAAGCAGGCGGTGCAGCCTGCGCACATTTTCTTCTTTAATTATTCGATTTATCATCGTTCCAATTATTCGACAAAGATACACAAGATTTTGCAATCAACGGTCAAACGATATTTTTTTTCACAAAAATTTGCGTAACTAATTTTTTAGTTATACCTTTGCCGCATCAACTAAAAGATTAGTTATGGCAAAACATAATAAACTTACAGAAAAGGAACAGGAGATAATGGGAATGCTTTGGCAGTACGGTCCCCTGAGCGTTCGGGAAATGCTCACCCATTACCCCGATCCGCGTCCGCACGTCAACACGGTGTCGACTACAGTGCGCATTCTGGAAGAAAAAGGATTCGTGGGACATGAGGCCGTAGGACCCGGCTACCGCTACCATGCCACCGCCCGTCCCGAAGATTTCCGCGATCGCTCTTTGGCACAGGTTGTCAAAAGCTACTTCAACAAAAGCTACGCCTCAGCGGTATCGGCACTCGTAGAGGAAGAAAAAGTGTCGGTCGACGAGCTGCGCGAGATAATTAAGATGATTGAAAAAAGACGTAATTCCTGAACCATGGGCGCACTCCTTTCCTATTCGCTTTACAGCAGCGTGTTCCTCCTGTTCGGCTACGCTACATACCGTATGTTGCTCAGCGGAGAGAAACAGCCGGGACTGAACCGCGCAGCACTCCTTATCATATATCTTACGAGCTTCGCCGGCGTTGCGCTGTCCTCCCTGTGGCCCGAGATGCTGCATCAGCCGCTGTCGGTATCTGCCGTCATAGCCACATTCGACATGCCGCAGGCAACTGTTGAGGCTGCTCCGGCGCCGACCCAATGGTTCGTGCGGATATTACCCGCGATATTTCTCGCAGGTGCAGCCGCCGTCGCCGCACTCACCCTTCTTTCCATCATCAGACTTGCCCTGATTGTGCGCATGGGTAAGCGCACACGCCACGAAGGCGTCACGACCATCGTGCTGGAAAACTGCTCCGTACCGTTCAGCTTCATGCACTACATAGTGCTGGGGAAACAAGACATGCAGTGCAATGCCGACGTAGTGACCGCACACGAAAGTGCCCATATGCAGGGACATCACTGGATAGACCTGATAGTAGCTCAGACCGCATGCATCCTGATGTGGTACAACCCGGCCGCATGGCTCATGCGCCGTGAACTCCGCACCGTCCATGAGAACCAGGCCGACGAAGCCGTGCTTCGCAAAGGATTCGATGCGGCCGAATATCAACAACTGCTAATAGAAAAGGCTGCCGGCGTAAGATTGGAGTCGCTCGCCAACAGCCTGAATCACAGCAATATTTATAAACGTATCACTATGATGAACAAACAAACTAACCGTGCCGCGCGCCGTCTGCGCGTGCTGGCACTCGCGCCGGCTCTCATGCTGGCGGCAGCAGCTACAAGCGCGCCCGCTGTAGCTTCGGCAATCGGCAGCATTGAAACAGAAAGCGCCTCAGTCCTCGCCATGCCGGAAACCAAAGGCAAAGTTACAAACATTTCCGCTTCCGGGCAAGCAAAACCCGAAAAGCTTCCGCAATATCCGGGCGGCGAGAATGAACTGTACCGCTATATCGCCACCAACATCAAGTACCCGGCCGAGGCCATGAAACGCAACGAGCAGGGCCGCGTGGTTGTGCGCTTCATGGTGGGAGCCGACGGCCGCGTGAGCGATGTGTCGGTGCTTCGCGGCGTATCGTCGGAGCTCGACGCCGAGGCCGTACGCGTCGTAGAGAATATGCCCGCATGGATACCCGCCAGCGACAAGAACGGCCGGCCTGTGGCATGCACCTATTCCCTACCTGTGCATTTCGCTCTCAGCGGAGGCAATGAAGAGAAAGCGGCCGAAAAGCCTGCCGACAAAACTCTCGACGAAGTTCAGGTCATAGGCTACGGAACAATGAAGAAAGCAGATGGCACCGTATCTTCCACAAAGCCTGCCGATAAAACCGTAGTTGTCAACCTCACCACCACCGACGACAAAAACAAGCCTTATATCACCGTTGACGGCAAGCCCTGCGCCGACATGAAAAGCATAGATCCCAGCACAATCGAAAGCGTCACTGTGCGCAAGGAAGATCCCAACTATCCTAACGGTGTTGTCGAAATCAAGCTGAAGAAATAGAAATTAGCTGTATATAATGAAAAATGCACGGGAACAGTATCTGCATCCGTGCATTTTTTCATTCCTATGCCGAGCATTTGCGAATTTTGTTGTAATTTTGCGGCATCAACCAACATGCAATTGCTCACTACCTTATGATTCGCAGTCTTACCCAGCAAGAGATCAGCGCGATGGAAGCACAGGGTTGCACCTGCGCTGACTGGACGCGCGTACGTGTGGACAACGACTTCCGTCCCGACTACATCCGCAACGTTGAATTTTCCGGCGACATCCGCCTGGGGCGCCTCGAAGGCACTTTCACCATGGCGGGAGGCCTGCAACGCCACAGCGCCATCTCCGACGTCACGCTACACAATGTCAGCGTCGGCAATGACGTACTCATACGACGCGTTGCCGACAGCATCAGCAACTACGACATAGCCGACGGCGTATGCATCGAGAATGCCGATGCACTGATATGCACCCTCGACAGCAGTTTCGGCATAGGCACGGAAGTGTCGGTGCTGAACGAGACCGGAGGCCGCGAGGTGCCGATATACGAGAATATGTCAGCGCATACCGCTTACCTGATAGCCATGTACCGCGACCGCCGCAAGATGGTGGAGCGCCTCTGCACTATAATAAAGATACACGCAGGAGAACTTTACGGACAGCGCGGACGCATCGGCACCAAGGCCCGCATCGTAAACACCGGCTCCATAACCAATGTCAACATCGGCGCGTACGCCACCGTCAGCGGCGCCACGCGGCTGATGAACGGCACCATCACCGGCTCCGAGGCCGACCCCGTGCGCGTGGGCCGCGACGTCATCGCCGAGGGATTCATATTCGCCTCCGGCAGCTGCGTGGACGACGGCGCGCTCGTCAATCACTGCTTCATCGGCCAGGCCACACGGCTGGCCCACCTGTTCTCGGCGCACGATTCGCTTTTCTTCGCCAACTGCACATGCGAGAACGGCGAGGCTGCGGCAATCTTCGGCGGCCCCTACACCGTGACGATGCACAAGTCGAGCCTGCTCATAGCCGGTATGTTCTCTTTCCTTAACGCAGGCTCCGGCTCCAACCAGAGCAACCATATGTACAAGCTCGGCCCCATCCATCAGGGTGTAGTGGAGCGAGGCAGCAAGACCACGAGCGACTCCTACATTCTCTGGCCCGCGCGCATCGGAGCGTTCTCGCTGGTGATGGGGCGCCACGTCAACCATCCCGACACCTCGCGTCTGCCGTTCTCCTATCTCATAGAGAACAGGGGCGGCAGCTTCCTCGTACCGGGCATCAACCTGCGCAGCGTCGGTACAATACGCGATGCGCAGAAGTGGCCAAAACGCGACAAACGCCGCGACCCGCGCCGCCTCGACTGCATCAACTTCAACCTACTCAGCCCGTTCACGGTAGGCAAGATGATGGGCGCCATCGACCTGCTCAACGCGCTGGAACGCACAGCAGGCCTCACCGCCGAACGGCTCGCGTTCCAGTCCATGACTATCGACGCACGGGCGCTGCGACGCGGACGCGAATACTACTCGCTTGCCATCGACAAGTTCATGGGCAACTCCATCATCAACCGTCTGGGCACCACGCCGTGCGCCGACGAAGACGAAATGCACCGACGCCTTCGAAGCACCCATCTGGCAGGACGCGGACAATGGGTGGACGTGTGCGGCCTCATAGCACCGAAATCCGAAGTAGACGCTCTCTGCGAAGACATCGAGCAGCAGCGCGTCACAACTCTTGAAGAAATAGAATTGCGCTGGCAGAGGCTGCACAAAGAGTATTACGACATGGAATGGACATGGGTCGACGAGCACTTCGCCGGCTGGTACGGCAAAGCGCTCGACGAGCTCACACGCGATGACGTGGCCGCCATCATACACCGCTGGGAACGTAGCGTAACCACTCTCAACGACCTGCTGCTGGACGATGCAGCCAAGGAATACTCGCTGCGCTCACGTACCGGCTTCGGCATAGACTCGCCGGACGATGCCGCCGACAATGATTTCGTGAGCGTGCGCGGCTGCTTTGATGCCGACCCGTTCGTGGCGATGGTGAAGCGCCACTCGGAGGTCAAGCACAAGCTCGGCACGGATACGCTGGCTATACTGCCGAAATAACTGTTATTTGAGTGTTTCGACCCACGCGGCAATGCGCGTGTCAGTCAACTCCGGATGATTGACCTCGTCGAGCATGAGACCGGCATAGACACCGGGGGCTATCTCGGCCTCCGTGGTATCGAACACATAGCCCTTGGCATCGAACTGCCCCACCTGCTCCGCGCCTGTGGGCGACATCGCTTTCGCCATGTCGCCCACAGCGCTGCAGAAGCTCAGGTTCATGGTCTCGTCGCCAAGGCCGAAGAAGGCCAGACGATGGCCTTTCAGGTCGAGTGCCGATGCTCCGTCCACAAAATCCTCCATAGTGTACTGCATGTCGCCGGAAGCATAAGTGGGCGAACCAAGTATGCTCAGCTCATAATCGCCAAGCACCGAGGGTGCAGTCTCCGCCACGTTGTGAACGTCGTCTTCGGGCACGCCGAGCGCGGCGGCTATCTTGTGCGCCACCTTTGCAGTGTGGCCTGTGCTTGAAGCATAAAAAATGCCTGCTTTTTTCATAATCGAATGTTTATGATATTTACTTCATAACACGCACATCGCGCAGATGGTTCTGAATTACGGGTAACCACGCGAAAGAGGAATCCAAACTATTTTTGTAGTTAACGAAGGTTAAAAGTTACATATATGATTTGCAACTACAAAAATAGTTATTACCTTTGCCGTACAAACTACAAAAATAGTTATGAAAAAGAAAGACCAACTTACGCCCAAAGAGGAAGAACTTATGCAACTGCTCTGGGAGTACGGCCCGATAGCGATAAGCAAGCTCGTAGAACTGTATCCCGACCCTAAACCGCACTTCAATACCGTGTCGACAGTGGTGCGCCGGCTGGAGGCAAAGGGCTTCGTGAGTCACGACGAGACAGGCGGTTCTTTCCAATATTATGCAACAGTAAAAAAGGAGAGCTTCAGAAGCCGCAGTTTCGGTAATTTTATCAGTAATTATTTCGGCGGAAGCTATTACGGCGCTGTGTCGGCCTTGGTTGCCGAAGACAAAATATCCGCAGATGAATTGAAAGAGCTACTCGAACTCATTCAAAACAAAGGAAAATAAAATGGGAGGATTTCTGTCATACTCAATTATAAGCGGTCTGCTGATGCTGGCGATGTACCTTGCCTACCGCCTTTTTCTGGCGAGGGACAATCAGCACGGCTTCAACCGCGGCGTACTGCTGCTCATATACGCAGTGTCGTTTCTGACGTTGCCTGCGATTTATCTGCTTCTCATACTGAATGCACCGGAAAACGCTCAACCGCAAGCCACGGGAAGCGCAGAGGCTCTCGCAATGGCTGCAACACCGCATTCAGAACCGCTGTGGGGCACCGTGCTTGTGTGGATATTTCTGTCGGGCATGATTGTAGTGACTGTCAGGACAATTGTCACGTGGGTAAGGCTCACCAACGTAATCCGTTCCGGAAAACAAATCGAAAAGAAAGGATATACGTTAGTGGTAACCGACGACGAACGTTTCGCACCATTCAGCTGGATGCACTACGTAGTGCTCAGCCATAAAGACTATGACAGTCATTGCCTTGCAATAGCCACGCACGAGTTAAAGCATGTGAGGTCACGCCATTGGATCGACCTGCTCATAGCTCAGGCAGTGTGTATCGTCAACTGGTTCAACCCCGCGGCATGGCTTATGCGCGACGAACTGATGCTCGTGCATGAATATCAGGCCGACATGGCCGTTATCGACCACGGTCACGACCCGCAGGAATACCAGATGTTATTGATAAAAAAGGCTGTCGGCGCCAGATTCCCGTCCTTAGCCAACAGCCTGAATCATAGTAAACTTAAAAAACGTATCACCATGATGTACAAAGAAAAGAGTGGTGCGGGGCGTAAATTGAAAGCCCTCGCACTTGTGCCGATGCTCGCGTTGGCACTCGGCGTGGCAGGGATGCCGGCCGTGCGCGCTGCCGTGTCAACAATCAGCAGTTGCGATGTTTCAGTCAGCAAAGATAACGAAAATCCGTCAGTCACCGGTACTTCCGTCCAGTTTTTTAAAGTCACGAACATCAACAACAACGGAAACGCAACCACCGTCACCATCAAAGGCAAGGGCCTTGGTGATAATCTTACGGTATCCGGCGGCACATTCACAACGGCAGGCAAAACATATAAGGCCAACGGGCTGAATTGCAGCATGACTGACGGTGAGGCCGTCATCTCGGCCACATTCCCGTTCATAAGCGTATTTGAGAACACCTCCATGACCCTGACGGTAAACGGGTTCGAGATTCCGTTCAACCTTGAGGACTTCTTCAATAAAGCTCAATCCACGGCGGTGCGAGTTAGCACGACCCAGGGCGGCACTAAGACCATATCCATAGGGCTCAACGGGAAACAGTCAGCCCTACCCGAAGGCATGAAGATTTTTCTTGACGGAAAAGCCATAGGCGTATCGGAACTGAACGCGATGAGTCCGGGCGATATTGCGTCGATCACCGTCGACACTCAGAAAAACGAAATGAGAATCACAAGCACTAAGTAATACAGCATTTACATACTTATCCGACGAGAGATGCGCCGTTGCATACGCATCTCTCGTTTTTATGCTTATTATGTTATTGAACATTTTTTACATTTTTTGCATACGAACTACTGTAAAAATCATGAAAATTGTGCTAACTTTGTTTTTTGCATGGAGCAGATATTGTACATATTGCCGCGAGGGCTTCTCATCGGAGTGCTTATCTCGGCGCCGATGGGACCCATCGGCATGCTCGTAATACAGCGGACACTCAGCAAAGGCCGCTGGCCGGGCATGTTCACGGGCGTCGGCGCGTCGGTGAGCGATCTGTTCTATTGTCTGCTTACCGGCTTCGGCCTGAGCTTCATCACCGACCTTATCGACAAGCATCAGCTGTTGCTGCAATTCGTCGGCGGATTCGTGCTGGCCGCATTCGGCATATACCTGTTCCGCAAAAATCCCACCCGTTCGCTGAAAGCAGCGCCCGGCACGGAAGCCGTAGTGAAAGCGGCCGGAAGCAGCTACTGGGGCGACCTCGTCAGCGGCTTCCTGCTGACATTCAGCAATCCGCTGATACTCTTTTTCATAATAGGCCTATTTGCCCGTTTCAACTTCATACTGCCGGAATTCGGCGTGCACCACTACATATCAGCCTATCTCTCCATCCTCGGAGGCGCGTTGGCGTGGTGGTACGGTATCACCTGGATAGTCAACAAGCTGCGACGCCGCTTCAACGTGCGCTCGATGTGGTTCTTCAACCGCATTATCGGCACCATACTCATAGGAATGGCTCTCGTGGGTGTCGGCGTGGCCCTTAAAACCTACTTCTCGCTCTGACATGGACAACATCAACTCTCTCACAGTCCCTTTCCTGCCCGCCCTGGATGCGTGCGACAATCCGGACACAATAATAGCCACCCTCGAGGCAGGAGGCGAACGCCGCATCATAGGCTGCAACAACTGGCCCGGCATGTTTCCGTACCATCCGCTGTCGTCATTCACCATAGCGCACAGCGGGAAAAACCTGTACATCGATTTCTTCTCACGCACAAATTTCCTGCGCGCGGAGGTGTACGAGGATTTAGGGCCCGTATGCGGCGACTCATGCGTGGAATTTTTCGTTCAGCCGCATGAGGGCGGCGAATACTGGAACTTCGAGTTCAACTGCATAGGCACACTCAATGCCTCACACCGCGTGACACGCAACGAGCCGGTGCGCCTCACGCCCGACGAACTCGCGCGCGTGCAACGCATAGCAAGCTGCGGCAACCGGCCGTTCCGGGAGCTGGAAGGCATATTCTCGTGGAATCTGCTGACGGTCATTCCGCTTGACCTCATAGGCGTAAGCTACGAAGGCAAACCGGTGGAGATGCGCGGCAACTTCTACAAATGCGCCTCGGCCACATCGCAGCCACACTACCTGAGCTGGAATCCCATACCTACTCCGACGCCCGATTTCCACCGTCCGGAGTTTTTCGGTGTCATGACACTGCAATAAAGCTAACACCTGAATGAAAAACGCCATCCTCCCCGCAATTATCGCCATCGCCTCGTCTGTCACCGCCGCAGGCGCCCCACCCGCATGGCTCGAAAACGATTCGGCCGCCGCAATCGAGGCACGCACACGCGCCGACTTCAGCCTCACACTCAAGGAAGGCTCAAAGCGCGTCAGGCAGCTGCACTCCGGCATCACCGACGCCGACATCAACCGCTTCATCGCCAAACGATACCTCGAGGTACGCGACATAGACGGGCAGAGGCGCATGCACGTAAAGTCGCCGCGCAACCTCGCGCTTGTCAATCCCGACATGAACGGCGGCTACACGGGACGCACCTCCCCTGCATCGGAAGAACGCATCTGCGAGGTAGACAGCATCCTAAGCGCCATAGACGGAAAAGAGGGGAGCAGCGCCGCACGCCGCATACGCTACCGCTACAGCGTGGATGTGCCCTACTCCGACGAGCTCCGGGGCGACACTCTGCGTCTGTGGCTGCCCATGCCGCGGCCGACGCAGCGCCAGTCGGGCATACGCCTCGTGGAGAGCCATCCAGCCGCACACAGCATTTCCGACCCGGGCGCAAGCGTTCACCGCAGCGTCTATCTGGAGCAGCCGGTAAGGGAGGGTGAGGACACGCATTTCGACATAACAGTCGAATATACCGCCTCGGCCGAATACTACTCGCCGGATGCGATACTCGCCGCGATGCAGCCCTACGACAAGGAGAGCGACACCTACCGCCGCTACACGGCCATGGAGGCGCCCCACATAGTGCGGCTTGATTCGCTGGCCCGTGCCATAGTGGGAGACGAGACCAACCCCCTGCGGCAGAGCGAACTCGTCTACGACTACATCTACCGCCACTTCCCGTGGGCCGGAGCACGTGAATACAGCACCCTGGAATGCATACCGGAATACGTTCTGGCGGAAGGCCACGGCGACTGCGGCCAGGTGTCGCTGTTGTATATCTCGCTGATGCGCTCGCTCGGAGTACCCGCCCGCTGGGAAAGCGGATGGATGATGCATCCCGGAGCCGTCAACTACCACGACTGGGCCGAAGTATATTTTGAAGGTATCGGCTGGGTGCCCGTCGACGTATCGTTCGGACGCATGGAAAATGCAGCCGACCCGCGAACCCGTGCATTCTACTCCACCGGCATGGACCATTACCGCCTCGCCGCAAACAGCGGTGTATGCGGTCCGCTGGTTCCAGCCAAACGTTTCGTACGCAGCGAGACCGTCGACCAGCAGGCCGGCGAGCTGGAATGTTCCCGCGGCAACATCTATTATCCGGGGTTCCGCCGACACATGGAGATACTGGAATGTTCTCCGATCGAACGCCCCGCCGATGTGGCTCATAGCATAGTCGACAAGGCTATGCGGCAGTATGCCCCCGACAAGCGTCAGGCACTGGCCGACATCCACGCCCGTCAAAATGCCGACGGCGTCATAGAATTGAACGGAACGACCACTGAGGCCGCCCTGCGGCAAGCCATCGACGAGGAACTCCGACAGACAGGCTTGGCATACATTAATAATATAAAGGTGTACGCCGACACGCTGTGGGCGCTTCCGCGCATATCCGTAACCAGTCTGCGCACAGGCCCGCGCCACGCTGCCGAAATGGCCTCGCAGGCCCTTATGGGAATGCCCGTGCGCCTGATAGGCGAGCGCGAAGGCGACTGGCAGCGCGTGCAGACACCCGACGGCTATATAGCCTACTCGCCCGTTTCGTCGCTGACGGCTATGTCTGATTCGGCAATGCATGCGTGGCGCCATGCGCCGAGGCTAATAGTCACCGCACCCTATCAGCTCCGCGCCTACAATTCACCGACGGCTACGGGTCCGCGCGACGTAGTCACTGACCTCGTGCACGGTTGCATAGTGGAAGGCACTTTGGACAAACCGCGCCACGGGCGCGTGGAGATCAAGCTGCCCGACGGACGCCGCGGATGGGCCGATGCCAAAGCATTCTCCACTGTAGAGCAGTGGGCCGCACAACCTTTCGACGCCGACCTGATTCTCGACATCGCTTACTCCACGGAAGGTACGCCCTACTTGTGGGGAGGCACCTCAGTAAAGGCCCTCGACTGCTCGGGCCTGGCAAAGACAGCCTATCTGGCAAACGGAATAATACTGCGGCGCGACGCCTCGCAGCAGGCGCTCACGGGTACGCGCATAGAACCCGGCGACTGGCGCACGTGCCGCGCCGGCGACCTCCTTTTCTTCGGGAATGCCGACACGCGCCGCGTGACCCACGTCGCCATCTACGACCACGACGGCCACTACGTCCACGCCTCCGGCCGGGTGAAGCGAAACAGCATCGACCCCGCGGCCGAGGACTACCTCACCACCCCATTCCTCCACGCCGTGCGCATCCACGGCAACGAGGGAACCGACGGCATCACTCGCGTTGCCGACCATCCCTGGTACTTCAACAAATGACCCCAAACACACGCCACTCATGAACCGACGCAACTTCCTACGCACATCCATCCTTGGCTCAGCACTTGCCATGTCGCCCATATCGTTCTCCGCATTCGGCTCGCCCACAAAACAGACAGGCAAGGCCGGATGCCTCAATCTCAGATTCCAGCCTTACGAGCTGAAGCTGCGCCATGCCTTCAACCTCGCAAAGAACAAGCGCACCACCACCCCCGGAGTGCAGGTGCAGATAGAATACGACGGCATCACCGGCTACGGCGAGGCCTCCATGCCCCCATATCTGGGGGAGAGCGTCGACAGCGTATGCCGCTTCCTCGGCAGCCTTGACCTTGCGCAGTTCACCGACCCGTTCCGCATCGAAGACATACATGCCTACATGGACAGCGTGGCTCCCGACAACCGCGCGGCCAAGGCATCGGTCGACATCGCCCTGCACGACCTCCTCGGCAAAATCATGGGTCAACCCTGGTACAAAATCTGGGGACTCAACCCCGACAACACGCCGAACACATCCTACACCATCAGCTATCAGAGCGACCCGGCCGAGATGCGTAAGGAGATTGAGGAGTGCGCCCCCTTCAAGGTAGTGAAAGTGAAGATGGGCACGGGCCACGACAAGGAAATAGTGGAGACTCTGCGGCGCACATGCGACACTCCTATCTGCGTTGACGCCAACCAGGGCTGGAACAGCAAGGAGCAGGCTCTGGAGATGTGCGAATGGCTCGCCGGGCAGAATTGCCTCTTCGTTGAGCAGCCCATGCCGAAGGAGATGATAGACGAGACTGCATGGCTGCGCGAGCGCTCGCCGATGCCACTCGTAGCCGATGAATTCCTCCAGCGTCTGCCCGACGTGACCCGCGCACACGGCGTTTACGACGCCATCAACATCAAGCTGATGAAGAGCACCGGCCTTCACGAAGCCCACAAAATGGCCGTGCTTGCGCGTGCCTTAGGCATGAAAGTTATGCTCGGATGCATGACCGAGACAAGCTGCGCCGTCACAGCCGCCGCACAGCTCTCGCCCATGGTCGACTGGGCCGACCTCGACGGCAATCTCCTTATCGCCAACGACCGCTTCGACGGCATAAAGATCGTGGACGGCAAAGTGACGATTCCCGACCGTCCCGGCATCGGCGTCGAGCTGATAGGCTGACGGAGAGAAAACCCCAAATACGATATGACATGAATTTGCCTTTGTGGTCTTATCTTCCGGTAGCAGCAGGAATAATCGGCGGCATAATCGGCGGTTACTATTACAAGAAGAATCAGTCAAAAAAAAGATAAGTAAACCTACCGGCATACCTGCGGTACAGGTATCCGCGCGGCTTATCCGCTGGCGTGCTATAAAAAACTTGGCAGAAAATTTGGCCGATTCAAAAAAAGGATGTAACTTTGCACTCGCAAACGGCGGGATAGCTCAGTTGGTTAGAGCGTCGGATTCATAACCCGGAGGTCCCGAGTTCAATTCTCGGTCCCGCTACAAAGCTATGACCATAGCGTGATGATTCAGTCAAAGAAATGGCTGAATCATTTTTTTTATCTATCTTTGTAATACCATCGCCCCAAAGGCATGGGACTATATTTGATGACATTACTAAAACCCATCAGACTGTTCAGCATATTTCTGCTTGCCATAGCCGCAGCAGCATGCAGCTCTTCCAACGATAAGAGCTACACTATCGCGGAAACACAATTTGGCAAAATACGCGGCTATGTTCAGGACAGTGTGCTTATATTCAAAGGTGTACCATACGCGCAAGCCGAGCGTTTCATGCCCCCTCACGCGCCTGAAAGATGGGACACCGTTATGGATTGCACACGCTTCGGATGCATTTCGCCTCAGGCCGCATCCAGAAAGAGCAATCCTTATATACCCGTCGACACAGCGCTCTTCATGGGCGAGAATTGCCAGAATCTCAACATCTGGACGCCACTGCGTAAAGACAACGACAAACGCCCGGTGATGGTCTGGCTGCACGGCGGAGCTTTCGACTATGGCAGCTCGCACCACCATCTATGCTTCGACGGCTATAAGCTTGCCAATACCGAGAATGTCGTGGTAGTCACCGTCAACCACCGACTGAACTGCCTCGGTTTTCTCAACCTGGAAGCCTATGGAGATAAGTATCACGGCAGCGGAAATGCCGGCATGGCCGATATTGTGGCAGCACTGCACTGGATTCACGACAACATCAATGCGTTCGGAGGTGACCGTGACAACATCACCCTCTTCGGCCACGGTGGCGGCGGCGTTAAAATATTGACACTGATGGCTATGCCGGCGGCCAAAGGCTTGTTCCACAAAGCGATCATACAAAGCGGCACACTTGAGGGCATGACTCAGACAGCCGAAATGTCGCGGCGAGTTGCAGCCAATACTATTAAAAACGCCGGCGTGAATTCGGCTGAAGAGCTGGCAGTTCTGCCTTACGACAGTATTCTTGCCGCCTCAAACCGCGCGATAGACGGCCTGAACCATGAATTCAAGACCGACATTGCGTCGCGCATACGCTTCGCGCCTGTAGTAGACGGTATTCTGCTGCCTAAACCGGTATTCACAGACAGCAGCGCCAACGTTGACGCTTCAATTCCTCTCATTATAGGATCTACATTTTCAGAAGGAGCGACACAATATCACCTTACAGGCAACGACAGCGAGGCGATGCCCGACGTGCACATGTTGTCGGAGGAAGAACTTGAGGTCGAATTGGATAAAAAATTCGGCAACAAAAAAGACGACGTAAAGCTGGCATTTGCCATGTGCTATCCCGACCGTCCACTATGCGAGGTGCTCATGATGGACACGATAGTGCGCAGCCACGTTCTGCGCATGGCCGATCTGCTTCTCAAACGAGGAGACGCCCCGATCTACATGTATCTTTTCTGCTGGGTGACACCGCTGCACAACGGCCACATGATGAGTTTCCGCAATTCCGAGATGCCATTCGTATTCAACAACCCGGAAAACGCAGAGTTCGCCCGTGTCGGCGGCACGGAAGCCAATCGCCTTGCAAGAATCATGAGCCGCTGTTGGGCGTCATTCGCACGTTCAGGCAATCCTAACAACAGCATAACACCGTTTTGGCGCCGAATAAATTACCATCAGGGACACACCATGATATTCGACCGCGATGTGCGGCTTGAGTCCTACCCCGACCTGCGCCTGATGCGCATTTTGCAGCCGGAACTGGTTAAAGACATCCAACTTGACTAAAATGCTGTTTATCTGTTTATAAAGTATGCTCCTCTATCGTATATATCAGATTTTCATCATGCTGCCGCTGTTGCTTGTAGCTACAATACTGGCAGCGACGGCAACTGTGGCAGGATGCGCCCTCGGCGGCGGCAAGTGGTGGGGTTTTTATCCTGCATCGCTATGGGGACGTCTGTGGTGCATTCTGGCAGGGGTGAAGGTAGACGTACGGGGACGTTCAAACATAGACGCATCAACCAGTTATGTGTTCGTAGCCAACCATCAGGGTGCCTACGACATATTCTCCATCTACGGCTATCTGCATCACGACTTCCGGTGGATGATGAAACAGAGCCTCCGGCGCATACCACTCGTAGGCTTCAGTTGCGCCGTGTCAGGACAGATATTCGTCGACAATTCCACTCCATCGGCCATACGGCGCACCATGCAGACCGCCGAGCGCCAGCTGTCGGAAGGCCGCAGCGTGGTAGTATTCCCGGAAGGCTCGCGCACTCCCGACGGCAAGCTGCATGCATTCAAGCGCGGAGCCTACACGCTGGCCGTGGAATTCGGTCTGCCGGTGGTGCCGGTTACCATCGACGGCGCATACCGTGTGATGCCGCGTACCGCATGGCTGCCCCGCCCCGGACGCATCACGCTCACAATACACCGTCCCATCGAAGCAGGCGAAGCCGGCCACGACCTCCAGCCGCTTATCGCCAAGTCGCGCGAAGCCATAGCATCAGCGTTGCCAGAATGAAAAACGAAGTAAAACAACCAGCGCTCGTCGCGGGTTGAATGTGGTTAGTGAGTTAAAAGCAACCATTGGGAGCGATATACCCGCCGTAGAAGCAGCATAATAGCTCCACCAGCCGGATAGCAGGTAATAGCCAAGACATAAGAATTGTGTGCCTGCTACTAACAAATAACATACCATAATTACCGAACCGCAATATACACAAATAGCTGCCAACTGAGATTACGCCATTTCTGAGAATATACTTGTCTGGATTCTGCAATTTGACTATATTTGCAGAAATAAAGCAAGCCGTCATGGGAAAAGATATCTTCATCAGCTACAGCCGTAAGGACACTGCCATCGCCGACCGTATCTGCAAGGCACTTGACCGCGCCGGTATATCGTATTTCATAGACCGCCAGGGAATTGCAGGAGGCATGGAGTTTCCCGAGGTTCTCGCACAGGCCATTGTGAACTGTGAGATATTTCTGTTTCTTGCAAGCCGTAATGCTTATGATTCAGATTATACGCGCAACGAGATAACCTTTGCGTTCAACCGCAAGCGCAAAATGCTGCCCTATATCATCGACAGCTCAACCTTGCCCCTCGCGTTCGAATTCACATTCTCGCGCATAAACTGGCGCACCATCGAAGAACATCCCATCGAGACAGTTCTCATCAATGACCTCCTCGCGTTACTCGGACGTTCAAAAGTTGCTCCCGTTCCTCACTCCTCCTCCGACCCACAACTTTCAGCAGAGGAAATGTACCGCTGCGGAATCACGGCATACGAAGCAAAGCGCTATGACGAGGCTGTTGACTGGTATCGTAAAGCCGCCGAACAGGGCAATCCCAATGCACAATCTAATCTTGGATGGGCCTATTATAATGGCGAAGGGGTCACACGGGATTTTGACGAAGCCGTGAAATGGTATCGTAAAGCCGCCGAACAGGGCAATCCCAATGCACAATCTAATCTTGGAT
>ENA-UOJO01000385-UOJO01000385.1-human-gut-metagenome-genome-assembly--contig:-P57-NODE-385-length-71018-cov-26.236349_pt1 | contig 71018 bp, 69 predicted proteins | sample MGYA00242351_ERZ723898 | MGnify/ENA metagenome assembly ERZ723898 | reverse complement strand
TTCCATCATTTGTATGTCTGTTCTTTTCTATAGGGCTACAAAAATACATAAATTTCTGTGGAAAAATAGCGTAGTTCTCTTTAATTTTTTGAGTTTCAAAAGATAAGCGGAGCATAGAAAACAGGCAGGTAACGATTTGGTGACGGAAATCCATCGCCTGCTTGCGTTTTTCTGCATAACCTCAAATAACTCTTCAGCTACAAAAGTAGTTAATTTACTTGATCTTAGCAAGTTTTCATGAAAGATTTTCAAGGGAGATCAGGTCCTGTACCGGGCTTGACCTCCCTTTTTATTTCCATCCGTAAGATATCCCCTTTTTACCATATTCCCTCTTCCGACGAATGAATCATTTCCGGTAATCAAGTTTTATCCCTTCAAAAAAGTATCGGAAATACATCATTGATACATAATGGTTTACTGAAAAAAATATGGGGCTGGCGGTATCCGTCAGCCCTATGTTCGCCTTCTGATTTTCCAAAACTTTGCAGGCGAAGAAAGACAAAAACAGTATCGAACTAAAAACAACCGGAAAATGGAAGAAGGCAAGAATGAAATCATGGAGCTCAGGCGGATGATCGAAGGATGCTTCGAGCGTCAGAACAAGCTCATCGCCCGTCTGGAAATGGAGCTGGAGGCACTCAGTAGCTTCAACGGCAAGCAGATGCTGGACAGCCGCGACATGCGTCTCCAGCTGAAAGTCTGCGACCGGACACTGATACGCTGGCGCATGTCGGGAAAGCTGCCGTCCTTCAAGATCAGCGGGAAGGTGTACTTCTGGGCATTCGACGTGTACAAGTTCCTCCGGGAGGAATACGGCACGGCCGCCCTGCCGGAAGCCTTCGAAGAACAGGAACCGATAACAATTAAAAATAGCAAGACAAATGGAAAATCAAAGTAAGTACATCATGATCGAGCGGAACAAGTTCGCCGCCCTTGTCAAGGCACACCGCAAATGCCTGCAGATGCTGAGTATCCTGACCTACGCACATACCGTCAAGGAAGTGCAGCTGACCTTCACGCTGGAGGAGATCTGCGAGCTTCTGCAGATGACCCGCGAGGAAGTGGAAACGCAACGGCAAAGGGGATACATCCGTTTCAGCGTGCAGAACGGCATGACCGTCTACGAGATCACGGACATCCTGCGGTTGAAGAACATGCTGGAGATGGGCAGGATATACCGCAAGATCGACGAGATGGTAATAACCATTCCGGTAAAAAAAGAGACCGGGAATGTAACGGATTCATTAACCGATTAATAGGATTCAATATGAGACAGTTGGTACATGCCTCGCTTTTCAGCGGGTTTGGCGCGGCGGATCTCGCCGCCGAATGAATGGGATGGCGCAACGCCTTCCATTGCGAGATAGACGAGTTTTGTAACCGGATTTTAAATTATTGGTTCAGCCATGCAGAAAGTTATACGGATATTACAACTACGGATTTTCGGGGATGAAGGGGAAAGGTCGACATCCTCACGGGAGGTTTCCCCTGCCAGCCCTTCTCAGTCGCCGGCCAGCGAAGGGGCGCGGAGGACAGCCGTTACCTCTGGCCTCACATGCTCCGTGCCATTCACGAGATCCGGCCCGGTTGGATCGTTGGTGAGAACGTTGGTGGCATCCTCACGATGGTACAGCCCGGCAAGGCGGCTCACGTGGGATGTCAGCCCTCTCTGTTCGGAGAGGATCAGCCTGTATACCGCAAGCGGGAGGAATACGTCGTCGAGACCATCTGCCGGGATCTTGAGCGTGAAGGATATACCGTCCAGCCGCTGCTTATTCCGGCTTGTGCCGTCGGTGCCCCGCACCGGAGGGACCGGGTATGGTTTGTTGCCCACGCCGATGGCGAGGGATTGCAGTCCGAGAGGAGCGAACAGCCTCCAGAAAGGGCTTCCGGAAATCATCCGCGAGATGCTCCTGCCCACCCCGACAGCGACGGAGATACACCACCGGCAGCGGGTGGAACGCTGGAAAAGTCAGGGACGCACGTCCATGTACGGGGCGGAGGACGGGGAGAAGAATCCCAACGGCCTGACGGATTTCCTGGACTTCCACGGGCTGCTCCCGACCCCGACGGCAAGGGACTGGAAGGGTGCGCCGACCTTGGAACACTTCGCGAGGAAGGGGAAGAACCCACAGCAGGGCAGCCTTCCCGATTTCTTTGCCCAGGCTGGGAGGAGTTTCCAACTCAATCCCCTGTTTGTGGCCGAGATGATGGGGTTCCCCGTCAATTGGACGGTATTACCTTTTCTTCCTGGCGGCAGCAGTCCGTCAAGGGATACGGGAACGCCATCGTCCCCCAGGTAATCCATGAGATATTCAAAGCGATAGAATCAACCTATAAACAGTAAACGACATGCACACGTTAGTCATAACAGAACATCCCGAGTTCGGCAAGGTCCGGACCGTGGAAGCCGGAGGCAGGGTCTGGTTTTGCGCCAGGGACGTGGCCTCGGCGTTGGGATACGCCAATCCCAAGGATGCCGTCAACCGGCATTGCAGACCGAAGGGGGTACGCGTCCACGACCTCCTTACGGCAGGCGGCCGGCAGAAAGTGAAGTTCATCGACGAGGGGAACCTTTACCGCCTGATGGCCGGCAGCCGCCTGCCCTCGGCCGAGAGGTTCGAAAGCTGGATCTTTGACGACCTTGTCCCACGGACATTAAAAGAGGGCGGATACCTGCTTGACATAAAGGGAGAAACCGACTCCGAACTGCTTTCACGGGCCTTGTTGCTCGCGGAAAACAAAATAAAGGAACGCGACAGGCATATATCCGTACTGGAAGAGAAAAACGCGCGGAACGCCATTGAATTGAATCTGCAGGCTCCGAAAGTAAGGTATTTTGACGAGGTCCTGCATTCGGCAAGCACATATACGACCACGCAGATAGCCAAAGAACTTGGAATGAGCGGGAGGGAGCTGAATTACAGGCTGAAATTGCTTGGGGTCCAGTTCCGCCAGTCAGGGACATGGATGCTTACCGCCCGATACCAGAAGGAAGGATATACCCGGACACATACGCATATATGGCAGAACCGGAACGGAGAAACCGGAACGGCCATGCATACCGTATGGACGGAACGCGGCAGGCTTTTTATCCATCATCTGCTGAATTTCAACCTTGGGTATCAGGCATAACGACATACTCCCGCATTATAAAAACGGTTGTTTGTAATGTGGGAAACGTTGAAAACCCTGTATGAATGAAGGGAGAGCACTACAAGATAACGTAGGCTCTCCCTCTTTCTTATTATCTATTTCTCATAAAGCAGTAAAAATTCCACTTTCCTGCGTCTTTCTATTGATTTGACCTTCCGTCCCCGGTAGTGGCAATAGGAAATGTATTCCCTGTATATGTCACGGTCTCCGGCCTCCAGCTTTCGGAGCAGGCGGCTTTTGGGGCGTTTCCCGTATCCGAGCAATGCTGACGTTCCGACATTGTAGCTTAAAACCATCAGAAGTTCCGCATCCTTGCCGTACCTGCGGAACAACGCGTAGCGTTTCATGAGGTCCTTACGGAGCAGTGCCTCCGCTTCAGCCTCCGTCATGTCGTAGGACAGATTCTCGCCCGGCAATTGGCGGTGTCCATAACCGTAGTACGGAAATTTGTCTTTTCCATGAAGTCCCTCTCACTGTTTTACAAGGCTGACCGCAAGTTCAAACTTTACCGGGTCCGGTCCCTGTCGCATTTTTACCGGCTGTGCCGACAGACCGGCTCTCAACAGTGTCATCACAAGCATGCACAGCATTGCCTTTCCTCTCCAAATTTGCATTCCCTTTACCTTTTTCATTGTTTTTGCTATAATCTTAATCCTCCCTTCCGGGCCTTATCCCGGTTGACCTTTGAGACACGCTCCTCTTCCTGCCTCTCTCGCGGCGTTGCGGTAAGGAAACGGACAAGAAGGTCGTACTCACGGACAAGCTGCTGCGAGCACTCGAGCCGGAGCGTGTGGGCCAGATTGCTCATCGGGCTTGTACTCCTGGCGGAGATGTCCTGTTCCAGCAGTTTATCCAGACAGGCATTCCTCCTTCGCTGTATGTACTCCTGAATCTGCCGTGGCGTTTCAAGTTTCCTGACATGGGAACGCAGGTCGTTTAAACATTTATACATATAATGCTGCCTGTATAGCTCCTCGGCCTTGTCCTCAAAGAAAGAAAGGTAGTCCGCATTTGACTTTACCGTTCCCGTCTGGATTTTCTCGTCCAATACTTCCATTGTTGAATCCAGCCAGTCCATAAACCTTATGACATTGGGGTCCTGTTGTTCCATTCCATTATATTTTTAATCCGTTCGACTTCTTTTTCATCGTTTCCGGCTCCGTTTTTGCTTTCACTTCCTCGCGGGGAGCCTTCATCGAGAGAAGCCGTTCGAAGCCCGTATAATCCTTGACCAGTCTCTGCATGCATTCCAGCCGGTAGGTATGTGCCAGGTTGGAAATCTCGTCCGTACTGCGCCTGCGGATACTCCCGCTGACCAGCTCCTTCAGGCATTCCTCCCGTTTATGCCGTATATATCCATGCACCTTTTCGGGAGCTCCCACCTGCCGGATTACCTGGCGGAGTTCCCCGTATTGTTTTACCATGAAATGGGACTTGAACAATTCCTCCCCGGTCCACGCAAAATGATAAAGGTAATCCCGGTCCAGTTTATTCCGGATCTCCTTTATTGTTTCTTCCTCGTACCGTATTCGCATGTCCAGATATTCGGCAAGCTGCTCCATGCCGTATTTATCCTGTTCCGTCATAGCTCCCGCCTTTCGTTAGTCGATTGTATCCGTATTTGCCCTGTCCTCGATGGAGAACGGGATGTCCAGCGTCCGTTCCACACTGAAGTTGTCCACCGCCACGAAGCGGATCCCGGGATTGTCCTCTCCCGTGTTCCGGTAAAAGAGGGTGAATACCTGGCGGCAGATGTCCGTCGTGTCCAGCCCCGCAATGCCGGAGAGGTCCGTCAGCTCGCGGTTCACCAGCCTGGTTCCGTCCGCGGCGAACACCTCGCCGTCACCCTCCAGTTGTATGTATCCGATGCGGTAACGGGCCTCGCGGTAATCCCCCTCGCGGTCAAGCGTCAGACGGATCTCCACCGTCTCATCCGGTTCAATGCCTTCCTGCAGGTACCAGGACGAGAGCGAGAAATCGTATGCCTGCCGCACCTCCAGACGGTCGTCACAGCCGGCAAGCATGCACGCCGGCAGAGCCAGCGCGCATCCCATGATGAATGTTCCTAATTTCATTGTTTCCTGTTTTTAAAAGATTAATCGATGATATATTTCAGTCCGGCGGCCACGACCGTATGGAAATGCCCTACGGACGATCCGAAGAAGACGCGTTGCCGGACATTGAAAAGAAAAGCCCAGCGGTCGGTCAGGTACGCCTCCATCTCGAATGCCGGGACGAAGCCGTAGATGAAGGTCCCCTTGTGCAGCAGGGTCGCCCCGTCATAAAGGAGCCTGCCGTTCCGGTTTACCCTCTCATAGCCTGCCAGCGCGGACAGGCCGGCGGACAGGAACACGTTCCTGCCCCTGTCCGAGAGGAACGGGAAGAGACAGCCCGCCTCCGCCGTGAACTGCTCCTTGGGTACGGCCGTCTCCTTATAGGCATAGTGTTTCTTCACGTAGTCCACGCCGAACACCCAGCGCGAGCGGTTACGGTTGTAACGGCTCAGGGCCAGCCCGGCCTGGAAATTCCCCCTCAGGTGTCTTACGTTCCTTCCGAAGCCGTCCACGCCGCCCAGCGTCAGCTGAAGTCCCGTCTGCCCGGGCAGGTAGCGTTGCGCGGAAACCTCGCCCGTCCAAAGGGACAGGAAGGCGCACATGGTTATGAACAGATATTTTTTCATGGGATTACTCCTTTATCAGTCCGTCCACCAGTCTGGCGTCCACCAGGTCGCTGTTCTCTATATGGAACCGCTGGTGGCGTCCGCCGCCCTTCTCGTAAATCTCCACCTCGATGAGCTTGTCATCGGGGATGACCACCTTGTGGAAAGCGTAGACGATGCGTCCTTCCCCTTTGCCCTCTATACGCCTGAGCTCGTTGAGCGCGCGCACCGGCTCGATGTAGGTCTCCTGCTGTGCCGTCCGCTTGGCCACTTTCTTGTCCACCACCTTGAAACGCACGAAGTCGATGTCGAAGGGCACATGGGAGGAATTGGCCAGCGAGACGTGGAGGAACAGCAGGTCCTTATGCACATAGATGCCCTTGAGCAGGGCCTGCATCCCGAACTGGCGGCAGCCGATATGCTTCACGTCCCTGCGGTCCAGACGGTGTACGGTGTACATCAGGCTGGCGATGACCGAGGGGTCCTCCTCGCCGAGCTCGGTCACACGGACGGCGCTCCCGCCCGCGGAGGGCCCTGCCGGAAACCGGCTGTCCATGTTGATGTTCAACGCTTCCGTCTCCTCATCGTAGGAAACGAGGAACGAATAGAACGAGCCGTCCCCCGTGATGACCGAGAAGTTCGTCTCGCCGGGGAAATCCCGGACGGCGGCCTTGACGCGCACCACGTTCTCCACGCCGTCCGCCTTGCCCGCGATGATGTCCGTGCTGCCCAGGTCGACATAGCGGACCTCCGAGGGGAAAAGGATATGCACCGTCTTGCTGAACGGCACGCCGATCCTGTAGGGCGTGATATGCTGACCGGCGGTCAGGATCCTGACCCCGCCCTCCGGCCTGGGCTCCTGCGCCCGGCAGGCCATTCCCGCCAGCGCGGCCATGATTGAAAGAATGAATGTTCTCATCTTGAATGATTGTTTTTAAAAAAGATTACAGTTAAACGTCATTATTGCTTTTTTGTGACCAGCAACACCTTGTACCCGGCCTTCAGCTTTACCTTGACCGCCTTGACGCGTTGCGAGATGAACCGTGTCCCGCCCTGCAGGACACCCCGCGTGAGGTCCATCGCCACCTGTTGCCCGGCGGAACCGGCGAAGGAGATGCTGCCTCCCATGCCCTGGCTCACGTCCCCCAATACTTCCTTGGCGGCCGTCCGGCTTTCCGAACCCGGCACGAAGATGCCCCGCTGCCCGTCGATATCGTATGTCGCCAGTTGTACGGGAATGATATTGCCCGCATACTCGATGCTGCTTACCAGGATGTCCAGGCGTTCCCCACGGATATCGGCCGTTCCGGTCACCTGGCTGTTGGCCGGCACGGTGACGCTTCCGGCCTGCAGGGGAGCGAGCAGGCGCAGCTTCACCCGCCCTCCCTGCTCGAGGGTCTGGCTCTCGGAGATGCAGGCCGGGATGGTGTTCATCCCCATCCGGTAGCTGCTGCCCACCGCCGTGTTGAAGCCGTAGTTCCTCTCCACGGCCAGTGAGGCGACAAACGCGGAATCCGTCAGCGGCTGCTCCAGGGCGGAGGTCGTTCCGGTCTCCACCCGGCTGACGGGGACAGGCTCCGGCTTTTCCTCCTCCACCTCGTCAGGTGTGGCTTCCGGTTTCGGGTTCAGGTACCTGGCGGCCATCCGGTAGGACTGTTCCATCATCTCCTCGCGGGATCCCCTCCGGCGATTTTCCGCTTCCGCCTCTTCCAGCCGGCGGGACAGTTCTTCCACCTTTTGTTCCAGAGTGCCGGTTGTCGCTTGCGGAGTTTCGTAAAAGCTCTCCAACTGCCCGGCGATCTGCCCGTAAGTGTCCGCCGACTGCCGTATGCTCCCATTCGGGGAAGGAATGCTGTCCGCGCCCTTTTTCCCTTCCAGCAGCCTTCCGGCAAGGTCGGAAAGCGACTGCATCCGTCTGTCTTTCTCCCGACGGGCCTGCTGTCTTTCATAAACGTCCGTTTTATTCCCTTCCAGTTGGACCGTCGTGGGTTCCGGCACGTTCACGTTGAATCCGGAACCGCCCGCCGCCGTTTCCCCGCTGTCACCGGAAGGAGCGAATATCAGACAGAGGACCGCAAGGAACACCAGCACGAAGGCCGGTATGACGATGTATTTCCTGCGGCGCAGGATTTCCTCCTCGCTGAGCCGTTTTCCCGGTTTTGTCCCTTCGGAGGGAATGACCCCGGCTTCCGCCGGCCGTGTGCCTTCCTGGGCTTCCCCGGCCGGCACGTGTTCTTCTTCCATGTTACTTTTCCTGTTTTCCATCTTGCTGGGGTTGTTTAATGGTCCGGTAAATGTCTGTTTCCTGTCCCTTCAGGGGATCGGGCAGCCTGCGCAGGGTATCCGTGAGGCAACCTTCCCCGAAAGGGAGCTCCATGCGCCCTCCTGCCGGTGCCAGCCGGCCGGCGGTACGCACCAGGACGATGCCCGATGCGGTGCAGGTAAGGACCAGCATCGCCACAAGGATGCCCCGTCTCTGTTTCTCGGAAAGGCCGTCCAGATATGCCTCCAGCCTTTCCCTTGCCGTTGATCTTATATCCATTTTCCAGATATTGTTGAATGATTGATTACTGCGGGACACCGTTACCTTTCCACGGTACGCAGGTCCCTGTTTTCCAAAATCTCGAAGTGTTCCGCCAGGAAGCCCTGCGGGTTGTTGTCCGACCGGACCGTGCTCTGCAGGCGGCAGCGTGTCACCAGGGAGCGTTCGGTGATGTTGCTTCCCCGGATGATCATCTGCCGGGCATAGGTGGTGACGCGGTAGGGATAGCTGTCGAAATCGCACCGCATGCTGTCCACCACCACCGTCTGGTTGACGTTCCCGCTGATGAGCCGGTTATAGAAACCTTTCTCGTTCCAGTCGCGGTAATACCCGTACAGGCTCTTGTCGGCCAGGTACATCGCCCGGTTTATGTTCGACTCGATGGCCGCCTTGTCGGGGGCCAGGGTGAAGAACAGCTCGTGCAGGCGGCGCACGTGCTCCCTCGCTTCCACCGGGCGGTTGCGCGCGGCGTCCTGCGAGAGGGCCATGATGAGCGACTTGCCCTCGTCCAGCACGTAGATCTTCTCCCGCTGCGCCTCGGCGAACCGGTAGGACTTCCAGACGGAAAAGCCGGTCAGGAGAGCGCATGCGGCGAGGAAGACGAGGCTGAACAGGCGTATCTGCCTGAACGAGGACTCGATGTTTTTCAGACTCTTGAATTCCATGTCTTACGGTGAATGAATGTTATTATCCGGTTGTCTTTACTTTTTCAGCAGCACTCCGGCCACGTTGCCCGTGGATGCCCCGGCTATGGCCCCGCCCACGTTGGCGGCCTTGCCCGCCGTGTTGTTCATGTTCCGGTTATACGCGCCCATGCCTCCGGCCTGTACCACCCAGTTCGCCACGGTGGGGACACAGAAGTACCCGACCAGCCCTATGAGCATGAACACCAGGTAGACGGCTGTCGACCCGTCCGGGGAGAGGGCGCTCAGGGGGTCCCGGATCATCTCCATCTCGCTTTGCAGCACCAGCGTCTGTATCTTGGCGAGCATCGCCCCCAGCAGGTCGGAGATGGGCAGCCAGAGATATACGCTGATATACCGTGCCAGCCACTGCACGAGCGTGCCCTGGAAACCGTCGAAGACCGATACCGCGAAAGCGAGGGGTCCCAGCACGGAGAGGACAATGAGAAAGAAGGTGCGGATCGTGTCCACCACCAGCGAGGCGGCACGGAAAAGGAACTCCATCACCTTGCGCATGATGGTCTGCACGATGCCTTGCAGGGAGAAGGAGTAGCAGGTGTAGGACATCCGCTGCATCACCGCGTAGTCCTCCCCGCTCCAGCCCATGTCGGCGATCTCCTTTTCCAGCTCCTCGTCCGTGGGGTTGAACTCCCCGGTCACGGCCACCTTCAGGGGCATCTCGGAGAGCAGCCTGTCCTTTTCTTCCTGGAACTTCCTCACGTCGAAGGTCTGGTCATGGAGCATCGCCCCCGTTCCCTGCACGACGGGACTCAGGATGCCGTTCAGGCTTCCCAGCACGATCACGTCAAAGAACAGGATGCAGATGCCCAGGCAGAAGGGGCGCAGCATGCCGAACACGTCCACCGGTTCGGCACGCGAGAGGGACTGCCACACGCGGTAGGCGATGTAAAAGAGCGCGCCCAGGGCGGCGATGGCCGTGGCCAGCGTCATCATCGGCTGGCACAGTTCGGTCATCTCGTCATACAGCTTGCGCAGGATACCGTGCAGGCTGTCGAAGGATAGGGATAACAATACCATGGTCTTGTCTTTTTAAGGGTTTACCAATAGCGTTCGTTCTCCCCGTAAAGTTCCAGGACCTGTCCGGTCTCGCCCTTCTCCCTGGCCCGCAGGTAGGAGACGCGCAGGTTCTTGCGGGTGTAGTAGTTCACCAGCGTCTTGTAGTGCCTCATCTCGCGGTACACCCGTTCAATGAGGTCCAGCCGTTCCTTGTCGGTCATGGACATGCCGGTGGGGGTGATGATGTTCTTCAGCTCGGCCACGGACGCGCTGCTTCTCTTCATGATGTTGTTGTAGCCGAAGGCGATGGCCTCCAGTTCCCGCTGCGTATAGTTCTCGTCGGTGAGCATCTTCCCGTAGTTCGTCACGTAGCTCTCCGAGATTTCCGAGAGCATCAGCACGGACTCCTTGACCTTCAGGCTCCCGCTGACCAGCGAGTTCACGCTCTTGAGCATGTCGTAGTATTTCCGGCTCTGCTCATAAATTTTCGAGGCCTCCTTGAAGGTGGAGAGCGCGTTCTGCGCCGTCTCGGAGGTTTCCACCATCTCGTTGACGCTGTTCACGATGCCCTGTGCCAGGTTGCCCGGGTCGGTCACCACCCATTGCGCCCGTGCGGTGGATGCAAAGAGGAGGAAGGCACACAAAAAACCAAAAATCTTCCGTTTCATATACTTTTTCTTATTATTTGTTTATACAACGTGTTATTTCTTTTTATTTTTCTCTGCAGCAAGCAGCCGTATGGCCTGCTCCATGCTGCCTCCCCTGGCTTCCGCCATCCGTTCCACTTCCAGCTTCTCGCTCTCCTCCGTCGTGTAGGTGAGGTACTCTTCCGTGGAGGTTTCCGTGGCATAGACGGCAGACTGCACACCTCCCAGTCCTATTCATACCTCCTTGTACCGGCGTGAGGGGTCGTTGGCGCGGTTGATGGAGAGGATCTGCGAGCATTCCTTGTCGGTCAGTCCCAAAAGGGTCTGTATCCGCTCGAACTTGTTGAGGTATTTCCTCTGGTCCAGCAGGATCTTGCAGTCCGAGTTGTTGATGATGGCCTCCTTCACGATCGGGGACGAGATGATGTCGTCCACCTCCTGCGTGACCACCACGGCCTCCCCGAAATACTTCCTGACCGTCTTGAACAGATACAAAACATAGGTGGCCATATTGGGGGACATCAGTGATTTCCAGGCCTCTTCCAGCAGGATGACCTTGCGGACACCTTTCAAGCGGCGCATCTTGGAGATGAACGTCTCCATGATGATGAGCGTCACCACCGGAAGCAGCACCTTGTTCGATGATATGTTGTCCAGCTCGAAGACGATGAACCGCTTGCGGGTCAGGTCTATCCCCTTGTCCGAGTTCAGGAGGAAGTCATAGTCCCCTCCCTTGTAGAACGGCTCCAGCACGTTCAGGAACCCGTCGATGTCGAAGTCCTTCTCGCGTACCCTCTTTTCCTCCATCATCTGCCGGTAGTCATCCCGGACGAACTCGTAGAACCCGTTGAAATCCCGTTTGAGCTCCGGGGTTTCCGTGATTTTGCGGATATAGGCGTTCACCGCGCCGGAGAGGGCGACCTCCTCGGAGCGTTTCGGCACCTCGTCCTCCCGCTTCCAGAGCGTCAGGATCAGCGTCTTGATGCTCTCCCTCTTTTCCACGTCGAACTGCCGGTCCTCGCTATAGAACGGATTGAACGTGATCGGGCGCTCCTCCTCATACGTGATGTAGATCCCGTCCTCCCCGCGGGTGCGCTCATGGATGAGCCGGCACAGCCCCTTGTAGCTGTTTCCCGTGTCCACCAGCAGGATGTGCGCGCCCTGCTCATAATAGTTGCGCACGAGATGGTTGGTGAAGAAGGACTTGCCGCTGCCCGAAGGCCCCAGGATAAATTTGTTGCGGTTGGTCGTGATGCCCCGCCTCATCGGTTCGTCCGAGATATCCAGGTGGATAGGCCTGCCGCCGAGACGGTCCGCCATCTTGATGCCGAAGGGCGAGAGGGAGGAGGCGTAGTTCGTCTCCCCGATGAAGAGGCACGCCGCCTGTTCGATGAACGTGTGGAAGGACTCCTCGGCGGGGAAGTCGCCCTCCCCGCCGGGGATGGCCGCCCAGTAAAGGGTAGGCGCGTCCACCGTGTTGTGCCGGGGTTTGCAACCCATCTGCGCCAGGGCCGAGCCGGTGTCGTTCCGGATATTCCTCAGCCTCTCCCTGTCCTCCGACCAGGCCATGACGTTGCAGTGGCAGCGCACGGGGACCAGCCCGAAGGAATGCGCCTCGTTCAGGTACTCCTCCGCCCACTGCCGGTTGATCTCGTTGGCGCGGCTGTAACGTGAGAGGGAGCGCATGTTCCTGACCGTTTTCTCGAAATGCCGGAGGGTTTCTGCCGGATCATCTATGAACACGTATTGGTTATAGATGTGATTGTAAGGAAGCAGCAATCCGACAGGAGCGGCAAAGGAGAGGCGGCAGTCGCTGCGGTCCGTGGAGAATTTCTCGTAGCGTCCGTCGGTCCGTACCGCAGCGGGCAGGTCGTCCGCGTCGGAGAGCGTATGCACCGAGAGCCGCTTGTCGCCGACACGCATTTCCGACCCCCCGAGCCGGATGTCCTCCAGTGTGGTGGTGTCCTCCTGCGAGAGGGAGAAGTATTTCTCCACCAGGCCGGCCTCCTTTCCCTTTCCGGTGATCTCCTCCGTCGTGAGCCGTTCCAGACGGACCAACCCGGAATCAGCGATGATGCGCTCGAACTGCTCCACGGCTTCCAGGAAGCGGAGGACACTGTCCTTGTCCCGAACCTCCCTGGGGAGGATATGCCCCCTGCAGAGGACGGAGAAGTTGCTCTGCTGCCGCATGCGCTCCTTCGTGGTACGGGTGATGAACAGGTACGGGAAATGGTTCAGGAAAGGCCGCTCGTTGAAATGGAGCTCGAAGCTGCGGTCCAGGAATCCCGGCTCCTCCTTACCGGCACGCACCCTGTACCTCTCCTCCAGGAACCAGTCCTGGCGGTGGACGATGGTATGGCAGGGCAATACCCTGATCGCCTTCCCTCATGCGCCGTGCATGGTCTCGTAATCGGCGGAGGTGAGGGTGAAGACTTCCGGCAGGCGGATCTTGAACCCGACGGTCACGTCCGCGTCCTTGGAGAGGATGCACCCGTCCTCGACGGCGAGAAGGGGAAACTTACTTTCCAGGGTGGCCGCTTTGAGTATGTTTCGCATATTTTCTTCGTTTAAAAAGTGAGGTGATACGTTTTCTGTTGATGATGTAATAGGGTCGGTATCCTGCCGCCGCCAGCTTCATCAGCCCGTGGGGGCCGTATTTCCTGTTCAGGCGGAACACTCCGAGGATGATCCCCGAGGCCGATGCGACGCAGAGGGCGATGCAGGACCAGCGGTTCACGCCCGCCATGTAGAGGATGACGAACACGAGGAAGACGGCGAGCAGGCCGCCGGCAAAGAGATAGAGGTACTGCGCCTTGAGGCCGAAGAGCTCCACGTCCTGCCCGACGCCCTTGTTCAGCTTGTATTCCATACGGCATGGGGTTACAAGAAGAACGACCTCAGCACCGTGGCCGCCACGATCAGGAACACGCAGGCACCGAACCAGCTGCCGGCGGTCTTGCCCGTGTCCGGATCGCCCGACGAGAACTTGGAATACACGCGGATAGCCCCGATCAGCCCGCAGAGCGCCCCGGCCGCGTAAATCAGTTTCGTGGCCGGGTCAAAATATCCGGTGACCATCTGCGTGGCCTGCACCAGCCCGGCGGACCCGTCACCGACGGCGGACGCGGGGACTGTCCATGTGGCCAGCCATGCCAGCAGGAAGGCCGTTCTTGTCGGTATGCGCCCGATAAGGGATGCCAATGCGTCCGTCACTTTGCCCATAGGGGAGAATCGTAAAAATGAATAAGATTTCGTATGTCTCATTGTTTTTATACCTATTATTATAAATGTTCGTTAGACTTTCTTTCTGAACAGGCCGCGGGCCGGATGCCCGCGGCTGTCCTTGCAACCACATGTTTACTGCCGACATCAGCCGGAATCATGATAACCGTACATCGTTACCTCCTTCTTTAATTGTTTACTACTCGTGTTGCTGTCTCTTCGGGATGGGATGCCCATCGGGTCATCCCGAGTCTTGATATCCTTTCATATCCGTATTCATATTATGTCGGATTTTTCTTTTTTAGCGGTCCGCGGACCCGGATGTCCGCGGCTTGTCCCTGCAACCACATGTTTATTGCCGGCATCAGCCGGAATCATGATAACCGTACATCGTTACCTCCTTCTTTAATTCGTCCGTCACTCATGTTACTTTCCCTTCGGAACAGGATGTCCGCCAGGTCATCCCGAGTCATAATATCCGTTTGCCATACTTTTTTTACCTGTTTGACTGCCTGTCTGTTTGCTCCGGGGATGGAATCCTGGAATCATCCCGAATCGTAGTATCCGGTCATCGTTACCTCTTTACTTTAAGTTCGACCTTGCCGCCGGGCGGCTTTTTGCTTTCTTGGAAAGATGTCCGCAAAGCGGATCAGCTTGAATCATAATACTTCGCCATATACACTATATTATTGGTTACCGGGGTATGAAATCCGTAATGTCAAAATCCCTGATGATGCTTTCCCTGTCCTTTCCCGCCGCCAGCAGGGGCGGTTCCCTGTCGCTGTCCACGTAGAGTCTCATGTAACGTTTCAGCCTCTCGTCGCTGCCCAGGATACCGGCCTGGAGGATGCGTTCCACATTGGTCCCCTCCAGCCGTTCCAGTGCCTGGCGGGCATGGGACCGTTCCTGTTCCGAAAGACGGTCCGTGGTCATGAACCTGGAGAGCAGGTCCATGTCGTCGAAGGTCACGCCCCTGGCGCGGTGGGGTTCGGGACGTTCCACATAACCGGTGATCTCGTGGCGTTCCGGCACTTCCCCGTCCTCCAACCTCCCGAAAGGATCGGGGAACCCGGGCACGGGTGTCTTTCCCGCTTTCATGGCCGTATCCGTCCGGTTTTCGCCCGTCATATCCACCTCGTCCATAGGCGGGAATTGCCGTAACCGGTACCGGCTCCTGCCGATGACAGCTTCCTCAGACGTTTCCTCCCGTGGCTCTGCCGGTTCTTCCTTCACCGGAGGACCGGAGGCAGGACGCTGTCCTCCCCGCCATTTAAGGACGCTGCCCGTGTGGACGTACTTCTCTACGCTCAGGTAAGAGGCATACAGGAACAGAAGAATGAATGCGTACTCCATACCGTCGTTATTGTCGTTTCTGCCCCTGTTCCTCTATTATCCGGATCATGTCGGCGTGTCTTTCCAGATGCTCCGATATCACCCGGCTGACAAAGCTGCCCGTCGTGACATCCTCGCGTCCGATTGCCTGTACAAGCCCGTCCATACGTTCATAAACCACCTCGTCGATATCCAGGACCACGCTCTCTGACAGACAGGGGACGCGCCGGTAGGATTCGATGAGCCGGGCCGGACTTTCTTCCGCCGGCTCTTGGGGATGTCCCTCACGGGCAGCTCCCTTTGTTGCGGCGCAGGAGACCGCGTCCGCATTTTCCGTTTTTCCCCTTGTCGTTCTGATGTTCTCTTTCATTTCCATATCCATTTAATACAATTGTCGTTTATAGAATTCCTTTATTTTCTCGATCAGGCCGGCATTCTCCCTGAAATGGTCCATGATGATCCGGCTGGCTACTCCCGCTATCGTAAAATCCTTGCGGCGGACAATCCAGACCAGGTCGGCAAGAAGCCTGTAAGCTTCCTTGTCGATATGCAGGGGATTACGTCCGGGAGAGGAGAAATCATTCAGGTGGGAGTTGATATATTCCCCGATGTCCTGTTCCACGGATGTTCCCCCGGCTTCAGGAAGAGGGGGCTCCTCCTTACGGGCGGGCATCGCTTTGGACGAGCTGGAACTGTATATCCCTTGCGCACCCAGGGCGGCCACCTTCTCAAGGATAGCCTTCTCGTCAATCTGCCGGGGATCGCTCCTCTTTCTTCCGGAACTTTCCATGTTATGCGTCCGGTGAGGGTGAATGCTTGTCCAGTCCGGTAATACCGCATATCTCGTCTACCAGCTCCGTAAGCCCTGATCCTTTTATCTGGCGGTTGTCGGCCGGCAGCAGGGTGGAACGGAAGACACTCCCCTGCAGGGCGCTCAGTTCCTTGTTGTAACGTTTGGTATCCGGGATACGCGTCTCAAGCAGATTCAGCCTCGAGGCCCGCATGACCTTGTTCCATGACTCATAGGTTTCCTTGCGCTCACGCTTGTCGATCATGTTCCAAAACAGGTGGATTCCTCTCAAATCACAATTCCGGCGGGCAACCAGCTCTTCCTCGATCACGGCGGCGAACTGCAGGGAGCTCTGCATCACGATATTGTCCGCCTTTAAAGGAATGAAAATATGGTGCATGGAGGCCACGGTCTGGATCACGCCTACGCTGCGGAGCGTGCCGGGAAGGTCGAACAGCACGATGTCGAACTCCATGCCCCGTTCTTCCCGGTAGCGGTTGAAGTCGGCCACCGCATTCTCCGGATCGCTCTCTATAATCGGATAAGCGAGTTTCCGGAGCTGTTCGTGCTGGCGGTAAAGGGCCACTTTCAGGGAATCGTTCTCCCCGACGCGTTCCATGTCACGGCCTCTCATCTGGGTGATGCTGTGCTGGGGGGCATCGCAGTCCACCACGGCCACATTGTATCCCCGCTGGTAGTGCAGGATGCCGGCCGTGAGTACGGTGAAGGCGGTCTTGCCTACTCCTCCCTTCTGGCTGGCAAATGCGATAAATAAAGGTTCTTTTTCCATTGCGTCTTTTTTTAACGGTTATACTTGCAGGGGATTCCTGCCGTTTCATGTCACAAAGGAAATAACAGGCTGAACACCCTCAAATACCCTGTCATGCATTGTCATGGATAGTCAGTTTTTGTCATGCGTGGAAGGGACGGTGAAAAGAAAAAAAGGCTTTCCCGGGAGGGAGGTCGTGAAGCCAGCCCCCCTCTGAAAAGCAGGATACGGCAGACATCAGATACCGTGAAAAAAGAAAAATCCCCGCCGGTACACACCGAAGGTGTGCTGGCGGGGATCGCAATAATAAAGGAGCGGGATTCTCAGCCCTTGATGTAATCGTACTTTTTCAGGTCGGCCATGAAATGCTCGGGCGTGTCGGTTCTTACCGTCACCCCGTGCAGTTCGTTATACCGCTTGGAGAAATTCACCATATACTCCCCGTCGGTGCATTCGCTGTCAAACCAGCTGCCCTCACGCAGGAGGCGTACAAACTCGGAAGGGTCGGAGGCGGCAATCCTGCCGCCGTCCGCCAAAATATACATATGCTTGCTCATGCCGATAATTTTTTAGTCCTCAGTTTATAATAGAGTTTCTGTTCACTGTCCAAGAAAGGGATGTCCCGTAGCGCGGTGGCCGCAGGCACCTGATCCCTCGTGGCAAAGGTAACCAATTTGTGGAGAAACAGTATCCAATTGCGCATTTTTGTGAAATTGGTCGTTCCCGAATGCTGGCGGAACTCAACCGTCTTGTGCCGTGAGTAGGCCTCGAGGTTCACCTTGTGGTAACGGTCGCCGATCCTTCCTTTCAGCTCGTCCACCGTCCGGGCCGAACGTATCATCTCGTCAGAGACATGACCCAGTCCCCGGCAATAGCGGTTGTCCCTGCGGGATGCCGGCATGAACCTGTCGATGACCGGTTCCAGATGTTTGTAACTCAGGGCCAGGTTACGCCAGGTTGCCATGCTGAAACCGGCGGCATCGATATGCACGTGAAGCCCACAACTCTCGTTCACTTTCACGTCACACAGCTCAAGCACCCAGCAGACCTTCTCCAATTCCCGCAGGCCGGCTTCACCGAACAGAATCGGACTGACCAGCTCGAATGTGTCGTTACCGTTCAGGCTGCTGTCCGTCACGAGCTTCCAATGCGGACGGGTGGTATGGTTATAACCTTCCACCGCAACCTCTATCCCGGCTTCCCTGAGCTCGCGTGCGAGCCGTTCACGGGAGCAGTTATAAGCCTCGATCTCGATACCGAACTTGCGGTTGAAAGTGTAATCCAACGCGGCTGTCGCCGGATGGATGTTCAGACCGCCCTCACGTTCCCTCATCCGGCGCAGGGCGTTCACCACGAAACCGTAATTGCCGTTGGTCACCATCCTCGCGATATCCGCACGGGGAACTCCCAAAAGGAACAGCTGCCGGATTTTGCTTGTCTTTGTTGTCTCTTGTGCTAAAATGCTTCTAATTTGCTCGTTCATAACTTGTTAACTCCTTTATTATTACACTACTAAGGTAATGCTTTTATAGGAGAAGTCGTAATTATAAGAACCTTATTATCATGCTATTAGCTTACTTTATCTTAGGCTAAAAGCCCTTATTTGAGGTATCCGAATCTTATCTGCCACGAGTCCCGGATGACAAAAGGCGGCAATATATCGGAACAGTCAGATAGCGATATGTCATGATATGGCAAGCCGCATAGGACGTGATATCGGAATAGGGATAGATGGGGATATGCGGATAGCGGTATAATGGGTCAACCGGATAGCGATATATCATGATATGGCAAGCCGCATAGGGCGTGATATCGGAATAGGGATAGATGGGGATATGCAGATAGTGGTATAACGGGTCAGCCGGATAGTGATATAACATGATATGATAAGCCGCATAGGGCGTGATATCGGAATAGGGATAGACGGAGCTATGCAGATAGCGGTGTATGACAGATTAAAGATTACAGGGGACATTCCCGAAAATCGCTGAATTATGCTACCGGTCAATGATATTTCGACCTCCGATTCTTTTTATATGGCTATATGGTTATATCAGTATAGCGGGAAGACACACGTTCTGGGAGGGAATGTTTACCTCCGGAAGACTGGAAATGCGGAAAAGCTGGCGGAAACCGTATGCGTTTTTTCCCTGACATAAGGCTTTATAGCACTATATGAATATAGCGTGATATTCAGAACGTGGTCCGCTCCTGCGGACAGCAAGTTGTGTTTTGGTTAAACCAAAACCGGACGGTTTAACGGCAATTGTGCCGCCAAACCGTACCACATAAAAGCTCCGGAGTCGCCAATTCTAATATCATCAATAGTCAAGCATGAAAGAATTGTTAGATACAATTTGTATCTAACAATTCTTTCATTTTCCTGTATCCAATATTGTATATTTCAGGAGCTTTCTTTAGCTCAAATGTATTATACTTACTTACTGAATCTATTTCCAAAAGAAAGTCACACGATTGGCGGTCAATAGCCGTATTTGCATTGAACACATATTGCCAGGACTTGGCTGCAATGTACAATATATTTTCCTTATGTTCATCGGTTAGGTAAGGATTTACATTTATACCTATTATTTTGTCACAGACATCCCGGATAGGCGTTACCGGGAAATTCCTGAACAATCCGCCATCTACATAACGTACCCCATCAATTTTAATGGGTTCAAATAGTACTGGTATGGTACAAGAGGCCATTATCCGAGGAATGAGTTCTCCTTTTGTAAATACAGAACATTGCCCCGTATCAAAATCGGATGCTACAATGTACAAAGTTTTCTGCAAATCTTCTATATTCCGGTAAGGAATACTTTTTCCGAGAAAATCGGCAAATCCCTTATAGTTCAAAAGACTTTTATTAGGCAAAGTAAAACTCAGGAAATCTTTTACCTCATGGCGTATAAACAGTTCCATCATTTCTTCAGGAGAGATACCTGCCGCATAAAAAGCTCCGACGACAGCTCCAGCGCTTGTCCCAGCTATAATATCTGGAATGATTCCTTTCTCATCCAAAGCCTTTATTGCCCCGATATGGGCAAATCCTCTTGCTCCTCCTCCGCTCAAGGCAAGTCCTAATGGATATTTCTTTTTATCTTCCGGTGTCAAATTGCTCATTCTATTTAAAATTTCAGGTTTATACACAATCGTAATTTTTGTTCTTTAGAGAAGAATCTGTTTTCGTCACAATGCCGACTGTTTAGTGAGGATATCCATAAATTCATCACCGGTAATGGTTTCCTTTTCCAAAAGGAAGGCAGCCAGTTCATGCATCTTCTGCATGTTCGCTTTTATGATAACGGTAGCTTTTTCATGGGCATCCATAATGATTTTCTGTACCTCTTTATCTATTTCGGAAGCAGTGGCAGATGAACAGGAAAGTGCGGTGTCACCGCCTAAATAATCGTTATTTGTAGTTTCAAGAGCCATCATCCCGTATTTGTCGCTCATTCCATAGCGCGATACCATGGCACGTGCCAGACGAGTAGCCTGCTCAATGTCATTGGAAGCACCGGTAGTGATTGTATTACAGATCACTTCCTCAGCTACCCGACCGCCGGTACAGGTGGCTATCCGGTCTAACAATTCCTGTTTGGACTGCAAATGCTGTTCATTATTTTCCACTTGCATAGTATATCCCAGTGCTCCTGATGTACGGGGAACGATGGTGATTTTGTGGACTGGTGCCGAATGGGTCTGCATAGCCGCTACCATAGCATGTCCGATTTCATGATAGGCTATGATTCTTTTTTCCTTTTCTGAAATGACTGCACCTTTCTTCTGGGCTCCGGCAATGACCGTTTCGATGGATTCTTCCAAATCTTCGGTTGATACCAGTGCTTTTCCCATACGAACTGCACGCAAAGCTGCTTCATTGACAATATTGGCCAGTTCTGCTCCGGAAGAGCCTGCCGTGGCACGCCCTACAAGATCTAAATCTATAGCATCATGGCGTACCTTCTTCAGATGTACATTCAGTATCGCCTTTCTTCCTTCCAAATCAGGAAGGTTCATAATGATTCTTCTGTCAAACCTGCCAGGGCGTAACAAGGCGTTGTCCAAGCTGTCGGGACGGTTGGTCGCAGCCAAAATCACGACACCTTTCTGTCCGTCGAATCCGTCCATCTCGGTCAGAAGCTGGTTCAACGTCTGCTCTCGTTCATCATTCCCGCCCATCGGACCTGAATTCCGTTTCTTGCCTATAGCATCTATCTCATCAATAAATATGATACAGGGGGCTTTTTCTTTGGCTTGCTGGAACAGATCACGAACTTTCGCGGCTCCCATCCCGACAAACATCTGTACGAAATCAGACCCCGAGATAGAGAAGAACGGTACCTTCGCTTCACCGGCGACAGCTCGTGCTATCAAGGTTTTTCCGGTTCCCGGAGGGCCGACAAGCAAGGCTCCTTTGGGAAGGCTTGCTCCGATAGCCGTATATTTAGCCGGATTATGAAGAAAATCCACTATTTCTCTCAATCCTTCTTTAGCCTCTTCTTGCCCCGCCACATCAGAGAACGTTGTTTTCAACTGAGATTCGGCATATATTTTGGCACCACTCTTCCCGAAAGAAAGGACATTCGTATCACCTCCCATTTTATGTTGCATCAGTCTGCCCATTTGCCACCATAACAGGTAAAATACAGTGGCGGGGATGACCCACATCAACAAAAAGTCTACAAGCGGCGAATTTTCTTTTGGTATCTGTTTGTTGAAAACTATTTTACCCGTATCTCCGGAACTTTGGGCTCCAAGCAACCGTTCCACCAAACGGGGGTCGTCCATGGCGCCGGTTTTGTAAAAATGAACCTTACCATCCTCTTGCGTGACAAAATAGATGGAGTTCCGGTCTATGCTGACCTCTTTTACCTTACCGCTCTCCACTTGAGAAATGAATGTGCCATAATCCGTCTCTATGATTTTTTTACCTAACAGATATGGGAATACGAATGAATTAAGAATCAAGACGATGGCTACTCCATACAATATGCCGCGCCACGTTGTCATTTTTATTTTCCTGATTATTCTTTTCATATGTAATTTGTTTGAAATTATTAAAATTCTTCGGTTATATTCTCTCGCCGTACTGTTCCTGAACTTATGTGCGAATCTGGCAATTGCCGATTGGTTGGGAATTTATGTTACGGACTATCAATACATGGCTTATTGCATTCATCCATAAAGCGAGTAAGAATAGCAGGACTGCTTCATGAAAACTTTGAGTCAGAAACGGTACCATCAATAGAAAGGCACCCAAATACAGCGAATTGAACAGGTGGTACGGGTCTCTTTTTCTGTTCATACTACAGTAAATCATTCTGGGCAGGTATAACAACGGGAGTGGATTGAAGACCAGAACCAGCCAATTGGAAGCTACTGTCGGATGGGATGAAACAAAAAACAGGAATGTGATGACACATCCAGCCACTCCTTGCACACTGTACAATAGGATATCCCATAACCAATAAATTCTTTGCCTTTTCCATTGCCTGTAGGCAATCGCCATATTCAATAAGAAGAAAGCGGAAAACAAGGCTGAAGGGGAAAGGCTGGACAGTCGTTTAGGTTTTACGACACCCGTTGTCTTTGTTTCCCGACTGACCAACGGACGTGTACTGCCGTCCTCGTTCACGATATATGCCTTGTTCGCAAAATTCCGCGCATAAAGTGGGGAGAACATCTGTTTGCGAAGGTCTATAGGCTGGTCGGCTTCGGCTCCCAAACACAAATCAATTCCCAGCCCACTCCACGGGGATACAGCTGTAAATTCGCGTACGATACTTCTGAAAGACACGTCTTGCTTCCCGTTCGGAAAAACCATTTCTCCATGGATACTTTTCTCTATCTGACTGAAAGCCCGTGTCGTACAATTGTCATAAAAGTAGTTATAACGGTAAATTCTGTTTTCCGGACGATAGTTCTCAGCAAGCAGTTCTGACAAACGTTCTTTTTCTGCATCCGTCAGATTCAGCTCCTGTCCGTAAACACATGAACCTCTCGATTTGTATTCCGCCACGAAATTATCGTAAGGAATAACCCCCAGTTCATAATCCGTATCGCCTTTGACGAAACGGGGAATGAATCCCGGCGCATCGAAATCGAACATCCCGTAATTGTAAACGAGGTCAATGCCACGGGAAATATTCTGGTAACGGATTCCCGTATGGCCGAAAAGGGCGTAGATTTGTGACCCTGGAGTACAGGTCAGCAGACTGAACCGGAGGCTATCCTGTACCCCGGCAAGTGTCCGCAAAGGAATAAGGCTCCATATCACCAGGAGCAACAATCCCATCCGTTCAACCATAAATAACCCTTGTAGCATATTATAAATATTTGGCAACCGAGGGAAAATGATCCGAACCCTCTGCCGCCTCTTTCAGCGAGAGAAGGAAGAAGTGTATCCAGCCCTCGTATCTTTCTATTTCATGTACGCGCTGCAATTCCGTATAATAGCGATCGCTGTATTTCCAGAGAATATGTGACCACCTCAACACCGGCTTCCGGATGATTCCGTTTTCGAGCAGGAAAAGCGTGTTCAACAGCCGCCCTGTCCTTCCGTTCGCGTCGATGAAAGGATGGATTGCCTCGAACTGGTAGTGTACCAAAGCCGCACGGACAAGCGGATTCAGGTCCGATTTCATATTGATGAACTTCTCCAGTTCGGAAAAGGCATCGGTCATGTCCTCATCCGTGGGAGGAATGAACGAGGCATCTTTCAACGTACATCCTTCTTTGCCCAACCACACAGGGGATGTGCGGAATTCGCCCGGATATTTTTTCTCATACCTCGGACTCCGGCACATCAGGTAATGGGCGTTCTTCAGAAGCCTTCCGCTGATAGGCAATACCTTCAATGCTTCGACGGCATAGGCAATGGCTTCTGCAAGATGGGTAGTTTCCACCTGCTCCTCGTCTTTCTTTCCGTCAAGTGAAACAGACTGTCCAAACGGGGAAAAGTATTTTCCGTCGGCAAGTCTGCAAGAATCTCCAGCTTCCTTGAGGATGACTTCCGACACCTCTTCCTCCGTCATCGTCGAGACGGCTGCATCCAACCGCCCAAGGGCAACTTCCGTTTCCTTTATCAGCCCCTCCAACGAGCTTGTATCTACTTCCAGCGAGCCAATGGGTACCGGAACGAAAGAAACATATCCGGCCCCACCCTGCAATCTTTTACGGTAAGTACCCATCACTTCTCCCGGTTTAAGGCTGCCTTGAAGCGGGCGATTACCTCCGGCTTACCGGTGTGTTTGCCGTTATCCTCACTCAATTTGCAGGTATCATTATAAAAAGGCCATGCCTCGGTAATCTTTGCCGCCGTTAGTTTTATCACGATATTCAAAGGACTGACATCCTCAAAATCGTTGGTAAAATGTGTCCCTATTCCGAAAGAGGGCTGGCAATATTCCCGGGCATATTGCTGTATCTCAATGGCCTTGTCTGTATTGAGTGCGTTGCTGAATGTCACCTGCTTGGTTTTCGGGTCAATACCCAACGAACGGTATTTCCCCACGATTTTTCTCAACTGCTCCCGGTTGTCTCCACTGTCCACCCGCAGTCCTTTGAAGAGATTGGCGAAGTCCTCCGAAAAGTTGAGGCTGAATATGTCCCAACCGAAAGTGTCGTACAGGTAGGTGCCCAACGCGCCCCGGAACGTCTGACGCCAGGAATCCATCGCTATGTGGTTCGCCATCTGCGGACCGTACATTCCTCCTATGGCAGATACGAATTCATGGGCCATCGTGCCTACCGGGGTCAGGCCATATTTCATGGCCAGATACACGTTGCTGGTTCCCACGAATTTTCCGTTCCACTTACCACCCGTGCAACAATCTTTCATGGCCCTGACTACCGTGTCTTCCGCCATGAACGAGGCGCGGCGGCGTGTCCCGAAATCACTGAACCGGCAACCGGCGTCCAGTAACCGTTCTGCCTTACGGTAAGACTTGCGGTAATAATCCGTGTAATCGAAACGTTCCGCTTGTCCGGTCATACGGTAGTAAAGCTCGGAAATGATGGCCAGCACTTTCACTTCCAGCAGGATGGTATCTGCCCAACTACCTTCGATATCCACATGCAGGTGTCCCTCCTCGTCCTGCCGGGCGGCAACCCATTCACGGTTAAAACGATATCCTCTTAAATAGTTGTAGAACCAATGGGGGATGTAGGGGCATCTCCGTTTCATGAAGTCGATTTCCTCATCCGTAATGACAAGGTTTTCGAGCATGGCGACCTGTTCTGCCAACCGGTCGGCGAAACCGTCAGGATAGACAGTCCCGTCCCGGTCGGTAAACGAATACTTGACCCGGGCTCTCGGAAAATTGTCGATGACGGAACAACACATTGTGAACTTGTACAGGTCGTCGTCCGTAAAGTGGGAAATAATCTGTTTCATGGCTGTAACAATGTACGGATGGTTTCACTTAATGCGGTTCCGCCGTCCAGCGAGGGGGAATATTCTTCCAACACGTGGAACATGGACGCACCATACAGGCTTATCCCGTCTTTCAGCGTGTCAAGTACACATACATCACCCGCGATGCCGCACAAATCTATTCTCCCGATGTCCATGTCCTGCACAAGCTGTCCAATACGTGCAGCTGCTGCGGTGTTCCGGAACACGGAATATTCCTCATGGTCCTTATCCATGCCTTTACGCAGTATTTCCACATGGATAGGCGTTTGTCCGAGTGCTTCCCGCAAAGGCTCGAATAGGGCGGCACCAGCACTTTCTTGCAGACAATGTGTCGGCCATGAGCCACCGTTCTCTCTGAAAGAACAATGTCCGGCCGGATGCCAGTCCTCAGTTACAACCAGACAGGCATATTCACCGTTTTTTCCGTCAATGTAACCTGCCAACTTTTCCATCGCTTCCGCAGCGTGAGGAACCGGCAACGCCCCCGTTACAAAATCCACCTGCGGATCGACAATCATCAACATACGTTTCATGTAGTTCCCTCCTTTATCTGTCTTTGAATATACTCCATTGTTTTCTTCATTTCCGCCGCACTGACGGTCTGGCGCACCAGACTCTCTGCAAAATCGACCAGGTTGAGTGCTTCCTTGTTGCGCAGGAAACGGGTGTCCAGCCCGTTCGGGCCGAGCCGGAAACGGTCGAGCGCATCGGCATCTTTGAAAATTCGGTATAACTCAATACCGGCTTCTTTTTCGTCTGGGCAGGCTGTAGTGATTTGCTGTACTCCTATCCGGTCATCCCGGTCATGATATTTCATGATTTCGGAAGCCAGATCGGAAAAATGGATGTCTCCAGTTCTACAAAAATCCTTATAATAGGTTGCCGCCCGTGCTCCATGTCCCGTGTCTAACCAGTCATCCAGTCTGCGTGTGTCGTGGAAGACTGCGGCATGCGACAAGATACGCATGGCCTCCTCGTTTTCTCCCAATCTTTGCCGACCCATCATCAGGGCATAAAGCAACACCCGTTTGCTATGCCCTTTGGTATGCACTTCGGATGTGGGCAGACTGAAAGATACACGCTCTTCCATATATTGTTCCCAATATCGGTAATTCTTTCTTACCGATGAAGGTTGGCTATTAATGATATATTGCGGTATCTGCATAAGCGGTTCATTTCAATGACTGTAGTTTTCCTTTCAATTCACTCAACGTGACAGCAATATCACCTTCCAATCCGATGGATTTCGGGGCGATGCTTTCCGGTATGTACAGTTCCGGTGCAAGGTTCAGCGTGATGTACGTTGCATGAGGTTCCCCGGCTGCCAGTTGCATGAGCGGTTGTTTTATCAGACGGTTGTTTCGCCCAATGCCCAGTTCCAGCAGAACAAGGCGACGGCCGTGACATTGTGTAATGAAATCCTGCACCTGCCGGTTCTTGTCTTCAATGGGTTTTCCAGCAAGTGCTTGTTCAAAAGTGCCTTCCAATTCGAACACCCGGTCGGGGTCGAATCCTGAAAGTTCCAGGTGAGTATCGGCATTGGTAGTGAGGATGAAATAATCTTTTCCTTCCACGATGGCAAGCAAGTCTTTCATTACCTGCGAGGGACGGTAATCCTTTACCCAGTATTGCACCAGTCTTCGGAAGAACTCCTGGCGGGTATTTTCGTCAGGATAGCGGAAGAAGCATCCATCTATGACGCTCCGCACACCGTAACGTTCTTGGAAGTCTCCGAACTGGTGATGAAACATGGCATTGTTGGCGAAGATATGGTAGCCCTCGGCTATGGAAAGACCGTTGCTGGCTCCAATAAGCAAAGCATCGGCTTTCGCGATGGCCTTGCAGGCTTTGTCAGTATTATTCATAATTATTTCAATTAATTTAATTAGTCAGATATGATTTTGCTCTATAGTACGCAGATGCCTTTTAACGGGTGATGCCATATAGAGTAAAATACAGATAAAAGTCAGGCACTCCGAAACAGGAACAGCCAACCATAAGCCCTTGTCGCCTATCAACATGGGAAGAATGATGAAAGAGGGTATGACAAGAATGTAGCTACGTAACAGCATGAATACGGTTGCAGGCTTGAATCGTTCCATGCTTTGCAGGTATCCAATCAGAACGAGGTTCAACAGCAGGAAAGCAAAGCAGAGCGAATAATAGGAAAACCCGCCATCCGCTATCCGGGCGGCCAATCCGTTGCCTGGGATAAACAGACCGACAATGGAATCTTTCCCAAAGATACTTACGGTACAGGCAAGAATGCCGAATACGGCGGCGACCTTCAATGACATATCCAAGGTCCTCCGAATCCTGTCCCTGTTATCCATTCCATGATTATAGCTGATGATAGGCAATGCAGATTGTGCGATGGCGTTCCCGAACATGAACACGAGCGGTGTCAAGTAACAGGCGACACTGAAAGCAGCCACGCCGTCCTCATGTAAATATTTCATAAACATGATGTTCCCGACAATCATCGTGCAGGCTAATGCTGTTTCCCCGATGAAAGCAGGAAATCCCAGCTTGACCATATAACCGATATTGCGGTAGGTAAGCCGGATAGCCGTTCTTGAAAATTTCGGTTTATAAAGACATATCGTCTTCGGGAAATACAACATATATATGATTACCATTACAGCTCCCGCACATTGTGAAACGGACGTTGCTATGGCTGCTCCCTTTATTCCCATTCCCATCGGGAATACGAACAGATAATCCAGAAAGATATTCAGAAGCGATGCAACTATATTGGAAAGCATGGCGAATTTCGGCGCACCATCAAGGCGTATGACGAACATGCCCACTACCAGCAGCATGGTGCCGAAAAAAGATGGCAAGGCATAGAACATGTAATCCAACACGAGCGGAAACAATTTCTCAGAACTGCCGAACATACGGGCAATGCTTTGAGGAAAAGCAAGGATGAGTACGCACAGCAGTGAAACCGCTATGATGGAAATACTTAAGGCTTGTGTCACATTGATGTTCGCCGCCTTGTAATTGCCTTTTGAGAGATGAATAGCTGCTACAATCGACACTCCGCTACCGAACATCAGGCCCAATCCGGTAGAGATAAGGAACAAGGGCGAAACGATATTCACCGCAGCGAGCGCATCGCTGCCGACACCGTTCCCCACAAATATTCCGTCGGCCAGATAGACGGATGCTCCGAACATCAGTCCCAGCAATGTCGGAATGAAGACTTTCGCAAACAGCCTGGTTATATCTGTCCTCCCGAAATCAATACTATCTCTGTTGTCTGTTTGTTTCATTTCAGCATATTTATATAAATCGAATTATTGATAAGCACTTTCATTATTCCTGCGGCGGCAATACCTGCGGTTATTATCCACCCGGCTTTTGCAATGCCTGACCGAAAGCACGGCCAGCACCAATGTTGTGGCGATATGAAGAACCGAGAATATGCTCCATGACATGACCGGTTTCAGTAACAGAACAACCGTCGCCAATACGAATACGAGAGATGTCTGTTTGGTAAGCAATATGCTTGGTGTATGGTTCTTCAGCTTCCCTTTCAGCCATGCGGCATACCATTTCCTATGTGCATGGCCATGCCATAGCATAATCAATATTATAATAATACCTGAAATGACATGAATCTGTTTCCAAAAACATACGTGCCCGTCCGGTGCATGATGGTGCATGGGTAACACATTCATGCCTTTCAAAGTACATACGACCCCTGTCAACACAACAATCCACGACAGGATTTTCAGAGTCTTTATAATTCCCGGTTTCATATCGTTATGGTTTAATAGACCCGAGAGGGATTGAATATTTCTCCTTTATTCAGTTTTTTGATGCCTTCCGTAGGTTTGCCGAGCAATTGTTTCAATGTGACGGTAATGTCATCGTTGACGGCAAGGCTTTTCCCGGCAATCTCTTTAGGTACGACGGCGTGTTGCGGATTCAGTGTGGCATAGAATGCCTGGGGCCATTGGTACACCATATTCATGAACGGTTCTTTGATGAACATCGGAGTCATCATGCCTACACCCAATTCGAGGAACAGGGTCTTGCGGTGGGAGTTTCGCCGGAGAAAATCCATGTAACGCTCCATTTCCTGTCGGTAATATTCCCCTTGAAGGAAAGTGTACGAACGAACCCACGGAGCCATTTCAGCACCACAATGAGGGCAGCGCGGAATCAAATCCTTGGGCAGTGCGTCATCCTTAATTTCCTTGATTAACCGGAACGTATCTTTGCGATTGTCGTAAATCTTGTCATGACACGGACGGCTACACTGCCAGTAACGCCAGTCACCCTGTATGCGCGTGATACGATCCGCAGGGAACACCCGGTAAAACTGTGCGTCTTGGTTGGTTGTGGCCACGTAATATTCTTTTCCTTCCAGTAGTTCTGCCAGGTCGGTGTATGTTTCTCCCGTATAGCATTCGTAGACATAATGGATGGTGCGTAGCATCAGTGCCCATTGTTCGCCGCGAGTCGGTCGGCGGTCATAAAAAAGATCGAACATATTATGCCGGTCGTATTTCTTGGCCAGTCCTCCAGCCATTGACCTGAACACATCGTCCTCCTGATAATAGAATACGAACCCCGAAGCTGCCGACATACCCGACGCTCCGCCCACGACGATGGCATCTGCCTCGTCGATTTTCTTACGCAACAAATCTATTTTCTCTTGTGCAACCATATTGTTTTCTGTTTAATCGTTAACGGTTGCAAAGGTAGACGTATGGGCAGGGATACCGCATACCAAAAGTAATAGGAAAACTACCATTTTGATAATCTGCCCAAATAAACACCGTTGCCTGTTTATTCTTTTCAACCGTGAGGCAATACGTTTCATAGTAAGCGATGTTCATAGTATCGGACAAGAGACCATATCCTACGTGCACCAATTATCAAAATGGTATGTATTTATTTGTTTTTGGTATGAAGTATTTTAGTAGGAGCTCCTACTTTTGCTCCGAAAATAATAGAAAATAAATATGATGGAAAAACAAGAAACAAGCATTCGATTGATTCGCAATGCAACATTAAAAATCCAGTATGGTGGGCATACAATCCTCGTGGACCCATTGCTTGCTGAAAAGGCTTCGTTGATTTCGGCACTCGGTGTAAATGTCAGCCCGAGGGTACATCTTACAATGCCGGTAAGTGAAGTGGTGAAAGATGTGGATACGGTTCTTCTGACCCACAACCATCTTGACCACTACGATCCAAGTGTAAAAGGGTATTTGCCATCCGATGTTTTGTTCCTTACTCAACCACAAGACCGTGAAACCATTGCCAATGACGGTTTTTCAAATGTAGTGGCAATAGATGATGTTTTTAAGACGGATAGGATTTCAATAACCCGGGTTGCCGGCAAGCATGGCCGGGGAATATTAGGGGACATGATGGGAGCGGTTTCCGGTTTTGTTTTTTCGTGTGAAGGTCTCCCCACTCTCTATTTGATGGGAGATTGTTGTTGGGATGACGTAATCCGTGATACGGTCAGTCTTTATAATCCCGACTATATGATTGTAAATAGCGGTGGCGCAATCATTCCTGTGTATTCCGGATATTTCGGTTCGATTATTGTAAATGAAAATGATATGGCTGAAATCATGACGGAATGCACGGGTGTGAAGAAATTCATCGCTGTACACATGGATGCTATTGACCATTGCCAGACCACCCGGTCTATCTTACGCAACGAAATCAGTCATAGGGAATTGGATCTAAACCGTCTGATTATTCCTGAAGATGGAGAAACCATCGTCTTGTAAAACTCCGGCACCTATGGAAATACCGAATGTTTTCCATAGGTGCCAAAATATTATTGACAGGAATCGGTCTTGTACCGTTTGTAGATGTCGCACCGTCCGCGATTCTCAAAACCCTCCGCCGTATTGAGCAGGAAATCCTCCACCGCATGTACTCTTGGAGTAGCGGGGCTTGAAAATCTGCTCGGCAGTGCGGCCAGTGAAAACTCCTAAAGAAATCTTCCGTTTTTCCATGCTATCTATTTATTTGACGAAAAACTTCTTTTATAATTTCTGAATTTCAATTTAATATCCAAGCAACTGAAAAACGGCGGACAAGTATTGCGACATTTGCAGATACTTGCCTGCCATTTTCATGTAGGAACCGTATTTACTCGGAAAGCGTATATTCACCGGCCTTTTCTGTCACTACCCTTTGTAGATCGGCAAGGGATGGTTCATGGCTGCACTCCACGATGGCTACGGACGGATTCAGCGTCACGGTAGCTTTCAGTCCTTCGATACTGTTCAATGCTTTCTCTACATGCGTGCGGCAATGGTCGCACATCATGCCTTCTACCTTGAATTCATACTTCATAAGATTCTTATTTATAGAGTTATTCACATTAGTCGTCTCATCATGTAGGTCAGGTGTATCGGTCTGTCCGATTGATACGCCGATACGCTTGCGTTTCAGGCGAAGACTGTTCGTCACCACGCTCACGCTACTCAGAGCCATGGCCGCGCCGCCTATCATTGGGTTCAGCAAAAATCCGTTCAACGGATAAAGGATGCCAGCTGCTACGGGTACGGCTATCAGGTTATAGATAAACGCCCAGAAAAGGTTCTGGCGGATGGTGCGGAAGGTGAGCTGCGAGAGGCGGACGGCTTCCGGCAGGCGCAGGAGATCTGACGAAAGTATGGTGACCATCGATGTATCCATAGCAATGTCGCTCCCTTTGCCCATGGCAATACTTAGGTCTGCCCGGGCTAAGGCTGCACTGTCATTGATACCGTCGCCTACCATCCCCACCGTATGCCCTTCGCGTTGGAGCTGCTCTACGAATGTGGCCTTGTCTCCGGGCAATACTTGTGCCCGATAGTGGGCGATGCCGACCTGCCGGGCAACCGCTTCGGCCGACGCTTCATTGTCACCTGTCAGCATATACGTCTCAATGCCCGCTTTGCGCAATTCGGCTATGGCTGCGACTGACGTGTCTTTTACTTTGTCGGTCACGGCAACAAGGGCATGGGCACGCCCGGCATCAGCAAACCATACCAGTGTTTTTGCTTCGTGCAACCAAGTCTCGGCACGGTTCTTTAGGTTTCCGTCTATCGCTATTTTATGTTCTTGCATCAGTTCAAGACTCCCGGCATAATATGTCGTACCGTTCACACAGCCTTTTACTCCCTTCCCGGGGATATTCTCATAGTCGGATATAGACAGGTTATGCTCCCCTTTGAAGAAGGATACGACAGCCTCTGCCAACGGATGGGCAGATAAATGCTCCAAATTATAAAATATGTTCCGTAAGACAGGCGACTGTTCATTCCAATATTCATCCGTCACCACAGGATGTCCTTCTGTGATTGTCCCGGTTTTGTCAAGAACAATGACATCCACCTTGCGGGCCACTTCCAGACTGGTGGCATCTTTTATCAGGATGCCGTTCTCGGCTCCCTTACCAATACCCACGATGAGGGCAGTAGGTGTAGCCAGCCCCAATGCGCAAGGGCAGGCGATAATCAACACCGTCACCATGGAAAGGATGCCATGCACCAATCCGGTTTCGGGGGCAAGCACACACCACAAGATGAGTGTAAGCACGGATAATCCCATAATGGCGGGGACAAATACGCTTGCTATTTTATCAACCAACTGTTGCACAGGCGCTTTACTTCCTTGTGCGTCCTGTACCATGCGGATGATTTGCGACAGCAGGGTATCCTGTCCGGTCTTTCCTGCACGGAAACGGAGCACTCCGTCACGATTGACAGTACCGGCAAATACCTGAAATCCCTCCCGTTTGCACACGGGCAGAGGCTCGCCGGTCAGGGAACTCTCATCCACGTAAGATGTTCCTTCAAGGACCGTTCCGTCAGCGGCAATGCGTTCTCCCGGCTTTACGATGAGTACATCGTCCGCACGGACTTCGCCTACGGGTATGCATTTTTCTCCGCTTTCTGTCAATACAGTGACCGTCTTGGGTTGTAGCCCCATGAGTTTGCGGATGGAGGTTGTGGTCTTTTGTTTGGCGCGTGCCTCAAGCAACCTGCCCAACAGGATGAAAGCGATGATAACACTGGCAGACTCGAAATAAACATGCGGTTCAATTCCTCTCGACAACCAAATATCGGGGAAAAACAAATTGAACAGGCTGAACAGATAGGCGACACCGGTGCTGCTTGCCACAAGCGTATCCATGTTGGCGGAACGGTGCCGCAACTGCTTCCAGGCACTGATGTAAAACCGCCGTCCCGGCCATGCAACTACGACAGTCGATAGAAGCCACACCACATACTTCACTTCAGGTACGTTAATGAAAAACATGCTCAAAATGATAATGGGGATAGCCAGCACGCCAGCCATAATTGTCTCATTGCGCAACTGCGCATATTCCTTTTGCCGCTTTTCATCCGCAGCATCATTGTCTGAAGATACGTCAAGCAGCAAGTCGTAGCCCGCTCCTTGCACGGCAGCCTTCAAATTAGCTGGTGTACATAGCGTCGGGTCATAGACCACACGCGCTGTAGCTGAGGCATAGTTCACATTGGCCTCATACACACCTCTCAGTCCGCCCAGCACTTTGTTCACACGGGCGGCGCATGAGGCACAACTCATTCCAATGACAGGAAAGGTGCCTTTTTCCTTTTTCTCGTTCATATTTTCCATGCCTCACTCTTTGGATGCGTCCGATCGTAGACCTCCGCCATGATTCTTCTTCTCATCCGGAGTATCATGCGTATAGTCCAATATCCGGATATTCTCAGACAGATTCTTCACCAACAGTTCCTTCATGCGTCTGCCAAACGGACACGGGTAGCCTATCGGCGTGCCTTTCTGTATGCAGGAAGCAAAAGCTATGGTGTCGGCTCCTCTTTCTACAAGCATCCTGGCACGCAAGACAGCTTTTTTGCCCGGACAACCGCCACAATTCGTGAAGCCGACAATCTCAATATTCCCGTCCGTTCCCTCGAACGCGTCTTTCTTGTTTCTTGCCACATGGAAACAAGTGCTTCCCGGACAGAAATCTTCCGTCTGTTGGCATCTGATAATTCCTAATTTCATAAACACTTTCAATTTAGTTTTTATTTCGAATGCAAAAATAACCGGAAGATGCCGGATAAACGTTACATATTTATGGATTAGATTTATATCTCATCGAGGGGGCGCAACGGATGATTTTTCAACCGCTTGAACTGCGTAGGTGACAACCCGGTCACCGATCGAAATTGTCCGCTTAAATGGGCTACACTTGAATAATGCAACCGATAAGCTATCTCGCTGATAGTAAGTTCGTTGTAAACCAGCAGTTCCTTGACAAGTTCAATACGCTGTGCAATGTAATAACGTTCAATGCTGATACCTTTCATTTCTGTAAACAGTTTGCTGAGGAAACTGTACTCGTAATGGCACTTCTCCTGCAAGTATTCCGATAGGTTCATCTTTTCCAGGGATTCCGGGTTATGCACGTATTCGATGACCCCGATGCGTATTTGTTCCAATATACGCTGTCGTTTATCGTCTATCACCTCAAAACCGTAATCTTCCAATTGTTTTTGAAGGATTTTCATTTTATCTCTTTCCACGGGTTCCGCCAACATAACTTTCCCCAATTCAACGCTCATAGGCGTGATTCCATTCTCCTTAAATACATTTGCCACCGTAATGATACAACGGCGACAAACCATATTTTTTATATAAACGATGTTTTCTGTCATTGTGATATTTTTATTTGCATGCAAAATTATATATATATCAATTACCCTTGGCGGTGTAAAGTTGTGGGCTAATCTCTTAATAAGCTACAAGTTACAAGATGGCCCCAAGTTCTCCAAAAATTGTTTTTGTAGAAAGACTGTCGATTGATACGGAAAAATGAAAACATCCTCATTGGCTCTTACCCGTCCGGAGTATATGAAAGAAACCGCGTCTTTTGTCTTTTATGGGACGTTTTCCCGCACCGACTCTAAAAACTCACTTATCGTCTGTCCCGTCTGTTGCTTGAAGAAGCGCATCAGGTGATTCGGTTCGGAGAAATGCAACCGGAAAGCAATTTCTTTCACTGGAAGTCCGGTGAAAAGTAGGTTGTTTTTCACCTCTTGTAGTAGCCTCTGTTTCAGCAGATGGGTGGCAGAAACACCGAACTCCCTGAAAACAGCCTTGTTAAGCGACACACGGCTGATGCCCATCATTTCAGCATAGTCGTTCACACGCACTTTCTGGCAGATGTTCTTTTCCAGCAGTTGTTTGTACTGGTAGGCATAATTGTTCAGCGGTAAAGCGGACGGCAGGTTGAACAGCTGCGTATAAAAACGGTTGAGCAGCAGTAGAAACTGGTACAGGTAGGCCACGATCAGATGGTAACTGTCAGCTACGGGTTCGCGCAGTTCACTCCGGATGCGGTGGAGCAGTCCGAGAAACCGTTCCATCTCTCCTGCGTCCATGTCAAAGCATGTGGGATGGTCGTTCTGGTAACAGTACAGCAGGCGGTACATGAAATATTTGTCGGATAGGAACTGATTGATGAACTCTTCCTGAAAGACCAAAAATGTATAGTCCAACAGTTCCATTTTCACGTGCCACTCTTGCTGCTGGAACGGAGAGATAATGAGCACCATGCCATCGTGCAGTTCAATTTTTTTTCCTGCCAAAAAAAGACAGCCTTCCGCCTTGCGGAAGAAATAGAACTCGAAGAAATCGGTCTTGTACCGTTTGTCGATGTCGAACCATCCGCGCTTCTCAGAACTTTCCGCTGTGTTGAGCAGAAAGCTCACACCACAATAGGTTTTGGAATATCTTAGCAGCGAAATCTGTTTTTCTGTTTCATCGGGAAATACCCCCAAAATGTCTTTATATTTCATCTTTATCACTTTTTATCGGATGTTTTTATTCCTTTTGTCCGTATTGCCTCCCTGTATTGTGACAGTGACATGCCTGTCTGTTTCTTGAAATAGCGGCACATGTACGACGGATCATTGAAATGGAAGATTTCTGCCAACTCGTTAACAGTCAAATCCCTTGTATCAAGCATCGTCTTTATTTCAAGCAACACATAATTGTCAATCATCTTTTTCGGTGACAATCCTGCGACGTTGCGCGTAACCAAAGAAAGGTAATAAGGACTTACGCATAATTTGTCCGCATAAAATTTCACGTTGTGATGTTCTTGGCAATGCTCTTCCCACAACAGCCTGCAAAAGGAGATAAAAAGCTCCTGCTGTCTGTTTGTCGGATTGGTCTGTTGCCTGTCCATGAGACTCAGTTCCGCTTCCAGCAGCATGTTCTGTATATGATTCCGTATAAGGAGATGTTTCTGAAAACAGTTGTTACGCTCATAAATGTCAAACAACCGATTCCACCACTGCTCTGCAAACATCCCTTTTTCAGGTCGTATCTGGAACACCGGGTTTGTAATAACATCGCTGAAAAAAGATGAAGATATGGGATGGCAGATCTCGTAAGCCAGTTCTGAAGAAAGCATACACCAGTTCAGCCGGAAATCTGCGGAAGTTTTTACAAATACCGGAATCACCCCCCAAAACACGAATGCGAAATCCTCCTGTCGAATGGAGTGATGGCTGAAATTGACTGAAAACACGGCCTCTCCTGCTGTGCAATACAGTATTACACAGCCATAATTTCTTATCAGTTTGTCGTGAAAATTGGGCATAGCCGCATGACCGACAGAACATTCTCCTTGTATATCAAGCATGGCCTCTGATATCATACAGACGTTTTTCTGCAAAGATACGAAATATAAAATTAAGTCTGAGTAAAAAAGTTGCTAAAAGTACCGAAACGGATGGCATTATTGCAATATCAATATACTGATTGTCAAATACCTTTGCAAATCGGTAAAATCTGTATATAATTGATAAGTACAATAATTATGATTGAATTTATAGTCGGACGGAAATGCGAGGGGAATAGAATAGAGACATTCATGAGGCGGATGTTTTCGGCTATTCCTCAGTCTGCCATATTCAGACTCATCCGGAAAAGGTATGTTAAAATCAACGGCAAGCATGCAAGTGTCGGAGATAAAATCCGATCCGGAGACAAATTACTTTTTTACATGGCTACCAACAACTCCGAGACACAGGAAGGAACAGCCACATTGAACCTGAGACCGCGTTTTGAAATCGTATATGAAGACGATAACATTATTGTCATGAATAAACCGTCCGGTTTGTTAAGCCAGGAAGATGTAAACGGGAACAGCAACACTTTGGAGAACCAGCTCAAGGCTTATCTATACCAAAAAAAAGAATACCAGCCCGATGAAGCAAACGCTTTTGCCCCCGCTCTCTGTCACAGGCTTGATAGGAATACCTCGGGCATTTGCATCGCCGCAAAGAATCAGCCGGCCCACAGTTTCATTATCAGTATGATGAAAGAGGGGAAAATCCATAAATACTATAAATGCCTTGTCAGAGGAGAATTCAGTTCTGATGGCAAGGTCTTCACGGCATACCACAAGAAGGATGAAAAGCAGAAGAAGGTTTTCATCTCAAGCATAAAGAAACAAGGTTATAAGCCGATAGCTACTGGCATCGAAACTTTGAAAAAGTCCAATACTATGTCTTTGTTAAGAATAAGGCTTTATACGGGAAGAACCCATCAAATCAGGTCGCATCTGGCTTTCATGGGGCATCCTATTTTAGGAGATTATAAATATGGTGTATATCGGGAATCCAAAACTTTCAGACATTATGCATTATGTGCATGTCAGGTGGATTTCGACTTCAATACTGAAGGAAGATTTGGATATCTGAATGGAATGTCTTTCCAGACCGGCTGTTGGTTTGAAAACGAAATAAACTGAAAATCGTACCGCTATCGAACATATATAAATGCCAGTGCATTTAAGGCCCCAGACAAAAAGCCATTTCAAAATCCGGTTCAGCGGTTGAAATGGCTTCTGACGTCTTCAGGGCAATACTTTTTCATGGATAAGAGTTTCCATGCGATTGGTAGTTGTCACACAAAAATGACTTTCGCTTTGCACGCCGTTTCTCCGGACGTTTGCTTGCGCATTTCAATCTGGTGTGATCCGACTGTTTCATCGGAGTCATGATAAATTCCGAGAATATCACCATACACGGCCTCTGATAAATAAGATATCTCAAAACGTTTCAGCCGTTTCTTTTTGAATGTTTCGACAGGAAAAAGGTTAAGAATGTATTCCATGTACCGTATGGAATTAAGGTGCCCGTTAATATCCATATCGGAATATCGCACGGTTACTGCCTCGACAGGAGTACATGTCCGGGTGAATATTTTTTCTGGACGGTTTATAGGACATTCTTTTTCTGTATCGATGTATTTCTTCATGATGCCGTCGCGCAGTGTAAGCAGATTGACCGGACGGCGCGATTCCATATCAATCATGGCCCACACGCTGCGTGCATAACCGATTGCTTTACCTTTGGAGTTTTTGATGATGAAATTTCTTCCTGAGAAAGAGCTCAACACGCTTTCTATCCATGTGTCAATACTGTATGCCTCATTTTGTCCGGGTAGTTCGTTGCACTCTACTGCAAGGCGGGACAATACCCATGTGTAATGATTTTCATTAAGAAATGTCATGCCGAAGCCGCAATCGGCGGCATGCATGCTTGCACTGTCAAGCAAATGTTTACCCAGTACACTCAGCATCAAATTACCGGTAAAATCCATTTGGGAGGGTTCCGCTAAAAAACTGTAAGTACCAATATTGGATTCCATGTTTTACTGTTTATATTAAAAGTTTGTAGTTACGTTTTATATGTTCCGTACATACATGGCTCGAATGGCATTGAGTACGGCAAGAATCATCACTCCCACATCCGCAAAAATAGCAAGCCACATGTTTACCACACCGAAGGCCCCAAGTATCAGACAAATGCCTTTCACGCCAAGGGATACGCCGATGTTTTGCCGGACAATGCCGAGACATTTACGGGATATACGGATTGCTTTGGGGACTTTTAACGGGTCATCGTCCATCAGGACCACATCGGCCGCTTCAATGGCGGCATCGCTGCCTAAAGCTCCCATAGCGATACCTACATCGGCACGGGAAAGAACAGGGGCGTCATTGATGCCATCGCCTACAAAAGCAACTTTTTCCTCGGAGCGGGATGCTTGAATCAAAATTTCCAGCCGCTTCACCTTATCCGCAGGCAACAGTCCACTGTAAACTTCATGGATACCGAGAGCCTTTGCCGTCTGGTCAGCCACGGAGGCGGTATCGCCGGTAAGCATTACAATCCGATTGATACCGCAAAGATAAAGTTGGGAGACGGCCTCTTGGGAGTGGGGTTTTACTACATCACCCATTACGATGTGCCCGACATATTTACCATCTACCGCCAGATGGATGATTGTACCTGTTTTCCTGCATGGGGTCGGCTCGATGCCGAGTTTACGCATAAGTTTTTCATTCCCGACGGCTACTTGCTGTCCGTCGACGACGGCTGTAATGCCATGACCGCCCAATTCCTCAACATCGCTGATACAATTACGGTCTATATTTCCACCGTAAGCTTTCTGCAACGACTTGCTGATGGGATGGGAGGAATGGTATTCCACCATGGCCGCAAGTCTGAGAAGATGAAGGGAGTCCGCCTGTATGTCCTTCTCCTCCCCGTCATGCACCGCATTAACCTCAAACACACCGTGTGTCAATGTACCGGTCTTGTCGAATACCACCGTCCTTACTTTCGAAAGTGCCTCCAGCATGTTCGCTCCTTTTACCAGCACTCCTTCGCGGCTCGCACCACCGATGCCGGCAAAAAAGGAAAGAGGAACACTTACGACCAACGCACACGGGCAACTGATGACCAGAAAGGTTAAGGCCCGGTAAACCCACGATTCGAACGTTCCGAAACCGAGTGGATTGCCATTGAAAAGGATGAGAACCAATGGAGGCAGCACGGCAAGGGCGAGGGCGGCATAGCAGACAATAGGGGTATATACACGTGCAAACCGGGCAATGAAATTTTCCGATTTCGATTTGTGCGATGCCGAATCTTCTACCAGTTCTAATATTTTCGATACGGTGGATTCTCCGAACTCCTTCGTGGTGCGTACTTTCAACATACCGGTCATATTGATACTGCCGCTGACGACTTCATCACCCGGCTCCACCTCGCGGGGAAGTGATTCCCCCGTTAATGCCGAAGTGTTGAGTGACGACCGTCCTTCCGTAACACGCCCGTCAACGGGAATTTTCTCTCCAGGTCGCACGATAATGGTTTCTCCTACACCCACTTCATCAGGGGCAATCCTGACGATCTCTCCTCCTTTTTCTATGTTTGCATAATCGGGTCGGATATCCATCAATGCGGCTATGTTGCGCCGGCTTCTGCCTACGGCATAACTTTGGAAGAATTCTCCGATCTGATAAAACAACATAACCGCGATCGCTTCCAGATAGTCACCGCTGCGCTCATAAAGAGCCAGAGAGAACGCGCCGATGGTGGCTATCGTCATCAGAAAGTTCTCGTCGAACACACGTCCGTTTATGATTCCGGAAACTGCTTTTTTCAAAATATCATATCCGACAATGAGATAGGCTGCCAGATAAAATGCCAGACGCACCCAGCCTCCGACATCGGCAAACTGGAGGACAATTGTCATTACCGATGCGATAAAAATGCGTGCCAGCATGCTTTTTTGTTTCTTGTTCATATGTTCCATGCCATTTGATTTCAGCCGCCTGCCTCACTGAAAGGACAAGCGGCTGAAACAGTTAGAGAATCTTGAAGTCCGGTTCTATCTTTTGGGCCGTCCTTTTTACATCTTCCATGACAGCCTCCGGGTCGATTCCATCTTCAAATCCGATTTTCATCTTTTGGGTCATGAATGAAACGGTCACTTCTTTCACTCCTTTTACTTTTTTCACTGCATTTTCTACGAGATTTGCACAATTGGCACAATCCACTTCGATTCTGAATGATTTATTCATCTTTTCTGAATTTATGATATGATTCCGGTTTTTCCACCGTGGATTTTTTTTCGGATGTAAAAATAGGAGATATTCCCTGCAACCAAGTTGCATAACATGATGATTAAAATCATCTCACGTTTTTTCCTGTCGGTGATATGGCAGGATTAAACAGATAAGAGTACAACCCACACAAAGCCAGATTGTAGTGGCTGTTATATCTTTCATTGCTACTATGGTTGCTTGCTGGCGGATTTTTGTTGCCAAGGCTGATGTCGCAAATTGTTCGGTTTCCGCTCTGTTCAGTCCTTTGGATGCGGCTAATTTCGAGGACTGGCTGAAATTCTGCACTGCATATTGATTCGTAATGTCCACATTCTGTACAAGTTCTTCCGTATGGAATTGTTGGCGTTCCTGAAGCCAATTGGAATATACCGATGTTCCAACGGCCGGAGCCATGACATTACGCACGGCAACAATAATAAACAACCATGTCGGTAGATATTTTGCCGGTAAGTTCTTCATACCGTGTGCACACGCCACCGAATATGGCATTATCCACCCCATATAATTAATTAATATAGGCCAATGTAAATTGGAGATGTTTGCTTCTGTCTGATACTGAAAATACATATAAACATTGGAGATCGTCATCAACAGGAAACCAAGCGCAAAAATGAAGCGGAATTTCATGCGCTTGACTATCATGACCAAAGAAATCGTCACACCTAAAATGCAACCATAGATGGCATACTTCATAAGTGCTTGTGCCTCAAGATTCCCAGATGCAGATCCGATCTTGGCGAACGAGCCTATGAATAGTTGTGACGGCGTATTAACCAACATTACGAGCATGAAAATGAGTATTCCAATCCATGTGTTCCGGTAGCGGAAGATTCCAAGTTCAAGATACCGATATCTTCCTGCATGAAGTTGGAGTAATATGAATGCTGCTCCTGCCGTCATCGTGACAATCATCGCAATGCGGATATAATTTGATTCAAACCAGTCATAGGTTTTCCCAAAAAACATAAGGTAGCAAAAGCCTGACAAAGCAATGGCGGCCAAGAACATGTCCACCAAGCGACTGAAAGGTATTTTGTAATTACCCTCCGAGATATATGCCGGCATCGTAAAATATGCCAAGGCTGCCGTAAACACCATCAGACCGGCTACCAGATAATAATAATCTGTCCAATTAAAGCCATTCGCCACCCACGATGAAAAGAAATTGCCGAGCTGGACAATGCAGAATATATAACCGTAGAGGCATGGGAAAAACAAAGTTCTCATGTGATCCATCCGGTATTGCCTGTCGGAAGGAGGTAGTTCCTTGAGCGAAAAGAAATCCACCATTGGCATACCTGTAAAATAGGTGGAAAGTGAAAATGTGGTGTTAAGAACAATGAACATGCGTGCCATGCCCATGGCCACCGTACAAATTAGCATAGATACCGGACTTTCCTGTTTGGCACAAATTAGATTCAATGCAGCAAGAATCAAGAACCCTACAACATAAACCAGACGTATATTACGTGTGCGTAGGTAAGGAATCATTATTGGGAATACCAAAGCCATACCGATATAGCCACAAAGATTGATAAGTTGGAAGTTTTCTATCAGTTCCCCTGTGGAAGCTGTCATTTCGTTAAGGCTGCCCACGTATGTACCACCCATAAAAAACAATGGCACGAACATCCAATAAAATATCAAGACACCTACCAGTTTAGGCACCTTACTATGGAATGGGAACGGATATTGTGCCGTCGCTGAATTGATAACCATAATTAAATCTTTACGTTAATGGTGCACATCATGCCTGCGGCTAATAATTCATTGTCTGTCGAAGAAATACCATTGAGGTCGATACGCACAGGAATGCGCTGGCGAATTTTTACGAAATTTCCAGAGGCATTGTCTGTCGGAATCATGGAGTATTTTGCACCGGTAGCCGAGCTGATAGAGGATATGCGCCCTTTGAAGCTCTTGTCAGGGTATGCGTCAACCTTTATTTCCACTTCCTGTCCTATATGAAGGTTCTTCACCTGTGTTTCCTTGAAATTGGCGACAATCCATTTTTCATCGTCAGGAATGATTGTAGTGATGGACTGTCCGGGAATTACAAGCTGTCCAGTCTCTATATTTCGTTTGCCAAGACAACCGTCACATGGTGCTGTAATTACAGTATAAGATAGTTTAAGTTCTGCCATTTCAAGAGATGCTTTGGCGCGAAGTATTGCAGCCTCCGCATTTTGTTTCTTTTGGCTTATTTCATTTACTGATGAAAGCGCACTGCTTCTCTGACGCTCCAGTGCACTGATACGAGCACGTGCCATGTCAAACTCTGTCTTATATTGCTCAACAACAATGGGCGTAGTGGCTTTTTTTTCCAACAGGGTCGAATAACGCTCATAGTCCATTTCAAGTTTTGCCGCTTTTATACGTGCTTCCGCAATAGACTCATCATACACTGAAGCCGATGTTGAGACGGTATGCACCGAATTGTCGATTACTTTACTCTGTGACAGTGCGTCCTGAAGGTTTGCTTGTGCTTGTTTGAGATTAATCCGAAGTTCACGGTCGTCGATAAGCATCAGTGTGTCCCCTTTTTTGACATGTTGGTGCTCTTTGAATCTGATGTCCTTGATATACCCTTCGACACGTACATTTATAGGCGACATGTACTGTTCTACTGTGGCATTGTCAGTAGCTTCATAATTGTTGCCCACAACAAATGACTGCACTCCAAAAGATATGGCGGCAATGACAACTGCTGCCATAAAAACAGTTGCGGTCTTACGCATTCTGTTCATCGGTTGTTTCTTGTTATCTTCCATAATGGTGATGTTTTTATTTCAGTTGATTGAGATTATCAGATAATTTAAGCGTCTGCACATATGCGAGATTGCACTCGTACAGTGCGTGAATGCAAGCGACTTGCGATTCCCGCATACGCATTTCGTCCTGTAGTAAGTCGGTCATTGAAGCAACCCCCTCTTTATAGCGTTCCTCCGTCACATTGAATACGTTCAACGCCTGAGTGTAGTTACTCTGCTGGGCATGGAATGACGAAAGGCTGAGTTGTAGTTTTTCCGAAACATTGTTAAAATCGCGTATAAGAGCTTTGCGCCGTTCGTCCATCATGATATCAGTTTTGGCAAGTTCAAGCCGGTAAGTGCTGATTTTCTTCTTTCGGATATTGCCGTCAAATATCGGCACACTAATTCTTATACCCAGCAATGAGTTTCCAAACCAATGGTGCTTGTTGTCTTTAAAAAATCCCTTGAAGTTGTCCTGAAATCCGTTTACCCCCAATTGTCCGAACAGTGCAACCGCTGGGAAATACCCGGACTTTACTGTTTTTATCTGTTTACCAATAAGTTCCTTTTGTCCGGCAAGCCACCGCAATTCCGGGAGATTATCCGATACGCCTCCAATGTTTGTGGAAGTGAAATCTTGCGCCATCTCGCTTACGCTTATCTCCTGTTCCGGTGAGATGTCAAGCAAAAAACGTAAAAGATTGATTTGCTGATTATAAATGGTGACATATTGCTGTCTGATTACATCAATGTTGCTGATGTTGATACGCACGCGGCTTAAATCGACTTCCATCACCACACCGCGCTCATACATGGCCTGTGTGATTTCGTAAAGTTCCTGCATCCTTTTGATATTGCCTTGCAACAGCTTGGCCTGCTCGTTAGATGCTTGGGCAAGATAATAAGTGTTGGCTATTGTGACGGTCAGTTCGTTTTCGGCCTGTTCGGTCGAAATGCGGCTGATGTCTACCAATGTCTTCGCAACATCAATCCCACTGAATATGGATTTGTTGAAAATGGGCATCGACAGTTGTATGCCTGTGCTTACACCGTACTGCATACTGCGTATTTGCTGCCATGTCGGATTGTCAGGAAAGTCTGCGTCCAGCAATGCGCCTGTGGTGACATTTGTAGGCTGAATCAGATAATCCGTGAACTGGAAATTTGCATTGAGCACCGGAAGAAGCCGGTTTCGGTTTTCTGACAAACGACCATTGGCGATGTCTGTCGATATATGGCTTTTGTTCAGGGACAGATTCTGCTTTATCCCCATGTCGATACACTCACGAAGTGTCAGTTCCTGGGCGAAGCCGGAACAACATGCAAGACATAAACTGATTGTTGATATGAACTTTTTCATTTCGTTTGTTTTTTACCGCATTGATTATTTTTGGCGCGAAATTATGTAAACCACACTGCAACCTATTTGCAAATAGCGGGGAAGCTGTTGTTGGCAGTCCCCGCTAAAGTGTTTTTATAATATACATTAATGATGATGGTGTTCCTCTCCGTAACCGCCGGTGTCAATGTGGTTGTGGCGATGGTGGCTGTGGTTGTCTGTTTTACCGAATGTATAGGTTACTGCCAGCCTGAGCGTGCGTCCGCCAGACCACTTGCTGATAGACTGGGTATAACCGTTACCATAGAGTATGTTGTGCGTTTCCTTTGAATTGAAAATATCCTTGCAGAAAAGCGAAACAGCCCATGATCCGATGTTCTTGCGCAGCCCGGCTTCTACGTCCCAGTCGGAATCGAGCACGCCTTGGGCTACGACACGGCGTGAATTGTAGCGTCCGGTGGCTTGGAATGTCATGTCCCAAGGCAGGCGCACGGATGCCATGCAACGCACGTCCCATACGAAGCGGTTCTGCTTGTCGCCATGCACGGCATAGAGGCTTCCGTGCAGCGGATAGTCGGTGCTCCAGGCTTTGAGGTGGCTGTTGTAGAGATTCACAGTGGTGGTAAGCGTCAGGCGATTGAAAAGGCTGTTGCGCGAAATGATTTCAACGCCAGTATTCATCATGTTGCCCACATTGGCGTGTCCGTAATACATGGTGTTGACATCGGGGTCGGAAGCCATGGGGGCGAGGAAGCTGACATGGCTTATCATATCATTGTTGGCACGCAGGTAGCCGGACACGGAAAGCATGTGGTTGTTCCAGTTCTTGATGTACGACAACTCGACGGCATTGCTGTATTCGGGTAGGATGAGCGGATTGCCAAGATGTACTTCCGAAGGGTCGGAGATGTTCTCGAACGTGTTGAGCTGCGGTCCGAACGGACGTCGTATGCGGCGTGAGTAATTAAGTTTCAGCTCGCTGCCTTCACGGAACGACCAACCCACCGATGCCGAAGGAAACAGTGCGAAGTCGTTCTTTTTGAACGGGGCTGCATCTGCATCGGTTTGGCCGTACCCGAGCGAACGTGTCCGTATCTGCCACATCTCTCCGCGTAGTCCGGCAGAGAATGACAGCTTCCCGTAGTCAGCGGAAACATTGACGTAGAGGGCCGAGATGTCGGTATCATATTTGAAACGGTTGTAAAGGTCGTTCAGAGGAACAAGATTATTTGGGGTTGTGCCACCTGCATACGACGCAGGGCTGTTTTCATGGTTGTAGTTTCCTTTATAACCGGCTTCAAGGCGCAGCCCGGGAAGTATCCTGTTCGAATAGTCAAGTGCAGCTTCCCAATTGCTGATTTTTACATCCTGGTGCTGGTCCTGCCAAACGGATTCTTCAGTTCCGTCAGTCCACGTCTCGTTTTCGTGGACAAGGTTGTTGTTCGGCCCTTGCCATATATTGTAGCTCACGTTCATATCGATAGAATGGTCTTGCCGAAAATCATGCTTGTAACCGAACATGATATTTGCACCCCGGGGATCACCGTTTTCGCGCATGTAACTTAGGTTGCGGTTCCATTGTTGTGGTAGGTTGCTGAAGTGGGCGGTTGTAGTATGTCCCCATTTGTGTCCGAGCGTCCCAATGGCACTGAGGTAGACGACATCCTTTTCACTGGGCTTGAAATTTGTGCCTAAACGAAGAAACATAGTGTTCTCGTGTTTTTTATTCTCCCCATCAGAATTGAGGTAAGCCCCGTCATTATAACTGCGCCGCGAAACAGAACCTCCGGGAACGTGCTGGGTTTTGAGTCCGATGCCGGCGAACGTCTCAAACTTGCCTTTGTTGTAATTGATATTGAAATTCACGTTTGCGGTGCCCCGAGTGTCCACATTTGCCTCGGCACTCCCGAAATAACCATGACGATGGTTTTCTTTCAGGCGGATATTGATGATACCCGCCGTGCCTTCAGTACTGTGTTTCGACGAGGGGTTGGTCATTACCTCTATACTCTCGATGGTCTCAGCCGGGATTTGACGGAGTATTTGGGCGCGATTATCGGCGTTCATACCCATCTCCTTGCCGTTAATCCATACAAGCACGTCGGCATTGCCGCGTAGTGATATTTCACCATCGTGGTTTACATCCACCGAAGGGACAGTGGCAAGAAGTTCTTCGGCAGATGCTCCGGTCGCAGAGATATTTGAACTCACGTTGAACACCCTATGCTCCGTATTGACCGACATCTGGCTTTTCTGTCCGGTCACGACCACTTCTTGCAGCAGTTTTGCATCCTCCGCAAGCTCTATCTTGCCAAGATTTATCCCAGAGTCGGCCACAGTGACTTCACGTTCTTGTGGGATATTACCAATCATGCTGACACGGACAATATACTTCCCCGATGGGGCATTGGTAATGACAAATGCACCGTTCTCGTCAGTCACGGCACCGATTTGAAGAGGGACTCCTGTTTCCGGATTGACAAGAACGACAGAGGCAAAGCCAAGAGGTTCGGAAGTATTCTTATTGAATACCGACCCTGTGATATTGCCGTCAGCATACGCATTGCCGGCAATCAACAAAGAAGCTGCTAAAAATAAGGATAATTTTGCTTTCATATGCTTTACAATTTTTGTTTCTGGGAGCAAAGTTATCCGTTTACAGATGCAACCTGTTTACAAAAGCGAAGAACCGCATCATATCCCCAACAGGATTTGATACGGCTCTTTACTTTTTCTTGCAATACATGTTTATTCCTTATCGGTTACATTTTGGACAGATGCCTTTAATCATATAATTGATGGCATGAGGTCGGAAGCCTTCAGGCATATTGATCAAAGGCACACTCACGTTTTCAAAACAATAGGTTTCCTTGCACCGTTCACAATAAAAGTGGACATGCTGGTCAAAGATGCTATGGTGTGTGCAGCTCTGGCACAATTCGTATTTAAACGACCTGCTGCCGTCCTCAATCACATGAACCACATCCTTTTCAGCGAAAAGTTCAAGTACTCTGAAAATACTTGCCTTGTCCATAGTAAATTCCAATAAAGTTTCCAGGTCGGCAAGACTGACAGGATGGGATGCTTTCATAAGTTCTTTCATCACACGGACACGGTTGGCGGTAGGCTTCACGTCCTTCTCACTCAATAAATTGTCTATATCACTATTGCTCATATCTTTATTTTTTTCTGCAAAGGTACTATGTAATTTTTGCAAATTGGTTGCAATGTCTGATTTGTACTTTTGCCGTGTCATAAAACACAAATTATAATGAGATTATCTGAATTAAAGACAGGGGAACAGGGCATGATTGTCAAAGTTCACGGTCATGGCAGTTTTCAAAAGCGAATTACAGAAATGGGATTCGTTTTCGGGAAAAAGATAAAAGTTATTTTGAATGCTCCTTTACAGGACCCGATTGAATATGAAATTATCGGGTACAAAATATCTTTGCGGCGCGAGGAGGCCGACAACATCGAAGTAGTCAGCGAAGAAGAAGCCAAAAATGAGGGATGGCAGCAGAGGGACGGACTATCCATAGAGGCTGCCCATTGCGATGATGCTGAATTTCTTGCAAAGGAAATGGAACGGGTTGCGATGAAAAGGAAAAATACGATAAGGGTAGCATTGATCGGCAATCCGAATTGCGGTAAAACATCCTTGTTCAACATCGCTTCGGGTGCACATGAGCATGTGGGCAATTACAGCGGCGTGACCGTTGATGCGAAAGAGGGTGCTTTCGAATATGGCGGATACCGATTTACTCTTGTGGATCTGCCGGGGACATATTCTCTTTCTGCGTATAGTCCTGAAGAGTTGTATGTAAGAAAAAGTCTTGTGGAAGAGATGCCGGATATCGTACTGAACGTGGTGGACAGTTCTAATTTTGAACGTAATCTGTATCTTACCACTCAAGTCATAGATATGGACTTGAAAGTAGTAATGGCTCTTAACATGTATGATGAATTCCGGAAACGGGGTGACAGGCTTGATATCACACAACTGGGACAGTTATTGGGGATGCCTGTTATTCCGACTGTCAGCCGTACCGGAGAAGGCATACCCATGTTGTTTGATACCATCATCCGTGTATATGAGAAAAAACAATCTACGCCATACCGTCATATACACATCAATCACGGTGAAGAATTGGAGCGGAGCATCAGACGTATCCAGTCGCTTATTCAAAGAAATGGAGACATACGCCACAAATATTCCACCCGTTTCCTTGCCATCAAATATCTTGAACGCGATAAAGACATAGAAGATGTCGTAGAAAATTTACCTTGTCGGGAAGAGATTATCGCTACACGTTTCAAGGAGCAAAAACGGATAGAAGACCTGTTACACACAACACCGGAGGCTGCTATTGTCGATGCCAAATATGCTTTCATACAAGGAGCTTTGAAAGAGACTTATCAGCCTTCCAACCCCATCGGTACTGCGAAACAGACAAAAACAGATAAAATAGATGCCGTTGTCACAAACAGATGGCTGGCTTTTCCGCTGTTTGTCATTTTGTTATACCTCATTTTTCAAGGTACATTCACTTTAGGGGAATATCCGATGGAATGGATTGAGTGGCTCGTGGACCGTTTCGGTGAGTGGATTGCCACTTACATGGCGGACGGTATGCTGAAAGATCTGATTGTGGACGGCATTATTGCCGGTGTTGGCAGTGTATTGGTGTTCCTCCCTAACATCATGATACTTTATCTGTTCATCTCGTTGCTTGAGGATTCCGGATACATGGCACGTGCTGCCTTTATCATGGATAAAATCATGCATCGTATCGGGCTTCATGGCAAGTCATTCATTCCGATGATTATGGGCTTCGGGTGCAATGTCCCTGCAATTATGGCAACGCGGACTATTGAAAGCAGGAGGAGCCGTTTGGTCACGATGCTTGTGATCCCGTTCATGTCTTGTACAGGACGCCTGCCTTTGTATATATTGCTTACAGGTATATTCTTCCCCCATCATGCCAGTCTGGTGCTGCTTGGACTCTACCTTTCGGGAATACTCGTTGCAATCCTATCCGCTCATATCATCGGACATTTTATTAAAGAAAAAGACCAGCCTTTTGTCATGGAACTTCCTCCATACAGGATACCTACAGCAAAATCCGTATTTCGTCATACATGGGAAAAGGGGAAGCAATACCTTCAGAAAATGAGTGGTATCATTCTGATTTGTTCAATAATTATATGGTTTTTAGGATATTTCCCTAACCATGATCAATATGAATCCGTAGCCGAACAACAGGAAAACTCATACATAGGACATATAGGAAAGGCGATAGAGCCGATATTTGAACCGTTGGGCTTTGATTGGAAAATGAGTACGGGCATATTGTCTGGCGTAGGGGCAAAGGAGTTGGTAGTAAGCACATTGGGAGTCATGTACAGTACTGGTGATGGTGGACGGCAAACAGAAACTGCCGGTAGCAACCAACTTCATCAAGCCTTGCAGCAGGCTATATCTCCGGCTGCCGCACTTGCCTACATGGTTTTCATTCTTTTGTATTTCCCCTGCATCGCAACTTTTGTGGCCATTAAACAAGAAAGTGGGGGATGGAAATGGGCAATCATATCTGCCATATATACGGTTTGTGTTGCATGGATTGTTGCATTTTCCGTCTATCGTATAGCTTTGTTGTGGTACTGAGGCATATAGCTTTAGTTATCAAAATGGTATCAGATACAATAAAAAAGGTAGCGGACGCATGGTGCGTATCCGCTACTTTTGTATATCCATAAAATGATGGGAAACAGTTTTTTCTATATATAATATTTGAATATGATAAAGGCATTGTTTTTTGACATAGACGGGACGTTGGTCAGTTTTTCCACCCATAAAATACCTGCCTCCACCATCCGGGCTATCAGCCTGGCTAAAAGGAAAGGGATAAGGATTTACATCTCGACCGGAAGACCGTTTTCTCTTATCGATAACATCGATGAAATAAGTCCTTTCGTGGACGGGTATATAACAGCCAATGGGGCTTATTGTTTTATCGGAGAGCAGGTTGTAGCCTGCAATCCGATACCTGTGGAGGCCGTTTCGACACTCATCCGACTCTCCGATGAGATGAATTTCGCTTGTATGGTAGTGGGTGAGAAAGATTTGACCATGCATAATGCCAATGAAGCGGTTGACCGCATCTTCCGGCAAATGCTGAATGTACAGAAACTGAAGGATGATGTCCCCATTGAAAAGGTATCGGGGCAAAGAATCCTGCAACTGACTCCCGTTATCACGCCCGAAGAGGAACGACTGATTATGCCTTTTCTCGCAGGCTGTGTTTCCAGCCGCTGGTGTCCGGAGTTTGCAGACATTACCGCATACGGTGTGGACAAAGGCAACGGTTTGTCGGCCATTGCCTCTTACACGGGATTGGACGTATCGGAAACAATGGCTTTCGGTGACGGTGGGAATGATATTCCTATTCTCAGGAAAGCCGGAATTGGAGTAGCGATGGGAAACTCCGGTCAGGCTTTGAAAGAAGCAGCTGATTATGTGACTGACAGCGTGGACGAGGATGGAGTGTTCAACGCGTTGGTAAACAAAGGTATTATTTGATATGTTATGATAATGGATTACGGATTTATAAAGGTTGCGGCCGCCATACCTCATGTGCAGGTGGCCGATTGTTCATATAATGTAGAGCGTATAGAAGCTCTTATACGCCGGGCTTCAGAACAGGAGGTACAGATTGTGGGGTTCCCCGAACTGTCCGTCACAGCCTATACTTGTCTCGATTTGTTTACGCAACAAACCTTGTTGGATAATGCCGAAGAGGCATTGTTCCGATTGGTCGGCAATACTCGTGAACTGGATATTTTGGCCATTGTCGGAATACCCCTTCGTACAGAAAATCGGATTGTTAATGCCGCCGTAGTATTCCAGAAAGGGAAAATCTTGGGAGTTGTCCCTAAAACATATCTTCCCAACTATAACGAGTTTCAGGAACGGCGGTGGTTTACTTCTGCCGCAGAGTTAAGGAAAACAAGCATCCGTCTTGGGGGTATTGAGATCCCGCTCGGTAGCCGTCTGATATTTAACTCCGGAAAGATATCGGTTGGTATAGAGATATGTGAAGATTTATGGGCACCCGTACCTCCCAGTTCCTTGCTGGCAATGGGAGGGGCAAACATCATATTCAATCTTTCCGCCAGTAATGAACTGACAGGCAAGCATGAATACCGCAGAAGGCTGATTGAACAACAGTCAGCCCGTTGTATGGCAGGCTACATCTATGCGTCCTCCGGTTTTGGAGAGTCGAGTACAGATCTTGTTTTTACAGGTAACGCCATCATTGCAGAGAATGGACATTTACTACATGAAACCTCTCGTTTTGCGGAGGATGAGCAATTATTGATTGGAGAAATTGATGTTGATGCATTACAGAATGACCGCCTACAGAATACAAGTTTCATGTATGGCTCTTCATGGTTATTGACAAAGGAATTGCAGAGCGTGACTTTTACCTTGCCCTCTGTGGATGCCGGACTGTCCCGCACAATCAATCCGTATCCGTTCGTTCCCGCCGGGAATAGAGAAAAGGAACGCTACGAAGAGATATTTCAAATACAGGTATCAGGATTGGCAAAAAGAATTCTTCATACGCACGCTCAAACAGCTGTCATCGGAATATCAGGCGGCCTTGACTCTACATTGGCATTGCTGGTGACAACTGCCACATTCGACCGGCTCGAAATGAAACGGGAACAAATCATAGGCATCACCATGCCCGGTTTCGGTACGACCGGACAGACGTATAAAAATTCAGTGGCATTGTCGCATTCGTTAGGGATTACATTGAAAGAAATAGACATAAAGGACGCTTGCTTGCAGCATTTCCGTGACATAGGACATGATCCGCTCATCCATGATGTCACATTTGAAAACACACAAGCACGCGAACGTACCCAAATTCTTATGGATACTGCCAATCAGACAAATGGCCTCGTTGTCGGTACAGGCGACCTCTCGGAACTTGCTCTCGGATGGGCAACTTACAACGGTGACCATATGTCTATGTACAGCGTGAACAGTTCTGTTCCCAAAACATTGGTAAAACATCTGGTGAAGTGGATTGCCTGTCATAAAGTGGGTAGAGATACAGCTCTGATATTACGGGACATCATACATACTCCAATCAGCCCGGAATTGCTTCCGACAAATGAAGAAGGCAATGTCATTCAAAAGACGGAAGATATTGTCGGACCGTATGAGCTGCACGATTTCTTCCTCTATCATTTCCTGCGTTGGAAGATGCCTGCACATAAAATCCAGTTTCTTGCACGAAAAGCTTTTGACGGAATTTATGATGCCAGTTCTATACAGAAATGGCTACATGTTTTCTTCCGTCGTTTCTTTCAGCAACAATTCAAACGCAGTTGTCTTCCGGACGGACCGAAAGTAGGCTCTGTCAGTCTATCCCCACGAGGGGATTGGCGTATGCCGAGTGATGCGGAGCCAGCGCATTGGACGGAAAACATAATTTAAGGTATGTGGTTAAGATTTAAAATATTCATTGGATATACCGTTCTAATCGTCATACTCGTCCTTATTGTTAGTTTACTGCGTGACGAACAGATAAAACGTAGTAATTTGCAAGTGGAAGAACGATCGATAATGCAATCCAAAGCACTTACGGATTGCATTTATTCTGGATTGCTGGAATTAACTACTTTGGGGGAAGCTGTCTGTATATGGAATGAGGAAGATTTTACAGAATATCAGAATAAAAAACGTGAAGTAGTCAAAGATATGCAGAGTCTGAAAATTTACATAAATACCGAACAGAGTCGAATTGACTCATTGTGCTCACTTTTAGAAAAGAAAGAGGAAGTGTTGGATACCGTCATGAAGGCATTCCAGCATCTACAAAAAGTAGGTAAAATCGTGAATAAAAAGATTCCTATCATTGTGTCCTATATCCACAAAGATTCTGTGAAATCTGCAAAATCTGAGGAAAATGCCTCAAAAAGTACTTCTACAAGTTTTTGGGGTAAACTTTTTAAGCGTAAAGAAAAAAAGTCCGCATATATGGTTTTAAAATCAAAAACAGGAAAAAATATTGAAAAAGACAAAAATATATCTCTGGCTACCAATATGTTACATTCTTTAAAGAAAGAGATAACTGATATTCAGGAGTCTGAAGAAAAGAGTCTTCTATTGCAAATGGAAGAACTTTATCATAACAATATCATCTTGAATCAAAAGTTACATTCTATCTTTAAAGAATTGGAAAAAGAAATGAACTTCCGTACGGAAGAACGATATCAACTATTCTTAGAGGAAAGCAATCGTTCACTCTGCCATATATATGTATTGGTAATTTCTGTTTCACTATTAACCATTATTCTATATGTTATCATACATCGGGACTTGAAACGCAAATACCGCTACCAGAAGGAACTGGAGGCATCCGACAGGAAGAACCGGGAACTCCTCCAGTCCAAGAAGGACATGATGCTCGCCATCGCCCATGACCTGCGTTCCCCGCTGACAACGATAACCGGTTCTGCCGACCTGTTGCCGGGCGAGAAGGACGGGCGGCGTAAGGCGAAGTATGTGGAGAATATTCGTCACGCATCGGAGTACATGCTCTCCCTGGTGGATACCCTGATGGACTTCTACCTGCTGGATACGGGACAGGCACAGTCATACGAGCGTATCTTCCACCTGGAATCCCTGTTCAAAGAGACAGTGGACAATTACGCCCCGCTTGCGCAAAGGAAGAGCCTGCTTCTCTCCTCCGGTTTCTCCGGCACGGACGTGGTGGTCTGCGGCGATAAAGGCCATCTCCAGCAGATCGTCAACAACCTGCTCTCGAATGCCTTGAAGTTCACCAAGGAAGGGAGCGTCCGGCTGGAGGCGGAGTACAGGAGGGGCGAGCTGCGTCTGTGTGTCCGGGATACGGGGAGCGGCATGGACGAAAAGGACGCGGAGAGGATATTCACCGCTTTCGAGCGGCTGGAGAACGCACGTGGCGTATCCGGTTTCGGTCTCGGCCTTGCCATCTGCTCCAGGCTGGTCTCCCGGATGGGCGGCTCCATCCGTGTGGAAAGCCGGAAAGGGCAAGGCAGCGAATTCATCGTCCTGCTCCCCCTTCCGCCGGCCGACGGGAAATCCCCCTTGGACACGGAAAGAGTTTCCCGGCACCTTCGTATGGATGGGACGCGCGTCCTTGTGCTGGATGACGACCTCCGGCAGCTTGGCATCGTAAGAGAAATGCTGCGTCGCCACCGTGCCCAGTGCGACTGCTGCGGGGACAGCAGCGAGCTCGTCTCCAAACTGAGGGAGAACAGGTACGACGTGCTCCTGATGGATATCCAGATGCCGGAAATGGACGGTTTCGCCGTACTGGAACTGCTGCGCCGCTCCAATATCCCGCAGGCGAGGGCCATTCCCGTGATAGCCCTGACCGCCCGCATGGATGACGAGCGGGAATACCTCTCGCATGGCTTCGCCGGCTGCATCCGCAAGCCGTTCGCGGCGGAAACCCTGCTGGAAGGCATGGAGAAAGTCCTGACACCCGGAAAGGAAGAGGCCGGACGGCAACCGGACTTCTCGCTCATCCTGCAGGGCGAGGACAAGCCGGATGAGATGCTGGGCATCTTCATCTCGGAGAGCCGGAAAGAGCTCTCCCGGCTGCACGCGGCACTGGAAGGAGGTGACCGGAAAGCCGTCCATGACATTCTGCACAAGAACCTCCCGCTTTGGGAATCCCTGCGGCTGGATTACCCGTTGGAAACATTGAGGCAGACCGCTACAGCGGACCCCGCCTTATGGACGGAAACGGACATGGAAAGGATACGTGAGATAGAGAAAGCGGCGGGCAGGCTGCTCCGCCATGCCATGAACCTGCAAAAGAAGAAAGAATGAAAAAGATACTGATCATAGAGGATGACGTTGTTTTCGGCCGGAGCATCGGCAACTGGCTGAAGAAGCAGGGAATGGAATGCCGCCACGTGACGGCACTGGCCCCGGCAAGGAAATTCCTCGCCTCGGAGGAGTTCGACCTCGTCCTTGCCGACCTGCGCCTGCCGGACGGGAACAGCACGGAGCTGCTTCGCTGGATGCACGGGAAATGCCTTGCCGTCCCGTTCCTGATCATGACGAACTACGGACAGGTGGAGAACGCCGTGGAAGCCATGCAGCTGGGTGCCGTGAACTATCTCTGCAAGCCCGTACAACCGGACAGGCTGCTGGAGACCATCGGCAAGGTCTTCAGCCGTCCGAAGCGGGACGGAAACGTGTTCTATCGCGGGGAAAGCTACAAGGCGCAGGAGATGTACCGGCAGATCAGGTTGGTCGCAGCCTCGGACATCTCCGTGCTGATACGCGGGGCATCCGGGACAGGCAAGGAACATATCGCCCGCGAGCTGCACGAGCAGAGCCGCCGAAGGAACAAACCGTACGTGACGGTGGACTGCGGCTCTCTTCCGGAAGAACTGGCCGCCTCCGAGTTCTTCGGCCATCGCAAAGGCTCGTTCACCGGTGCCGATAATGACAAGGCGGGGCTGTTCCACGAAGCTGACGGCGGCACGCTGTTCCTGGACGAGATCGGCAACCTCTCCTACAGGACCCAGATGCTTCTCCTGCGTGCCCTGCAGGAGAAACGCTACCGGCCGGTGGGCTCGACCCGGGAACGCGGTTTCGACATCCGCCTGATATCCGCCACCAACGAGGACCTGGAGAGTGCCATCGCCGGGGGACGTTTCCGGGAGGACCTGTTCCACCGTCTGAACGAGTTCACCATCCGCGTCCCGACGCTCTCGGAGTGCCCGGAGGACATCCTTCCGCTGGCCCGTTTCCTTCTGGGGCACCTCTCGGAGGAACACCACAAGCGGATGCAGGGTTTCGACCGGCTGGCGGAGGCGGCCCTGAGACAGTATCCCTGGCCGGGCAACATCCGCGAGCTGAGGAATACCGTCCGCCGCGCCCTTCTGATGGCAGGCGGCGACTGGATCACCGCGACCGACCTGAACCTGGACCTGACGTTAAGGCAAGAGGAAACGCCCGGCCTCACGGAGGAGGAGAAAGAGAAACAACTGTTGCTCCGGACACTTGAACAGGCCGGAAACAACCGGGCGAGGGCCGCCAGAATGCTGGACATCAGCCGGACCACCCTGTATGAGAAGCTACGCAAGTACGGGATCATCTGACAAAAAAGGGTATTGAGGCAAGGGGGTATGACTTCACGCCCCCCTGATTTCCTACGCCCCGTATCTTGCGTATCCGACTGTTTATGCTTATGTTTGCTGGAGATAATGAATTGAGAATCATTTATCAAAGACTACAATATGGATATTCGACCCTTATGTGGCAGACTTGGTTTTGAAGTCTGTGAGGCTGAACGCCAAAAACGGATGTGGCAAATGGGACTCGCTCAAGCCATGCGCAAACCTCCCCTTGCTGGCAGCATTCCCCAAATCATCCGGACAGTACTGATTGAACCCGTTGTAAAGGAGCTTTGCCGGAAAACCGGGCAAGACATCTGTTATCAGCACTACGGCCTTGAAGGATATTTCCGCCTGCTCCTAAGAGGGAAACCGTTTGCCGTCATCTCTCTTCCCAATCCCGGCAATGGACGGGCATTCGTCAAATTCCTGGATGCCTGCGGCAGACAATGCAGCCCGATGAAAGAGCTTCACAATACGGACGTGCTCGTCTCCTTCCTCCGGAAAACAGCGGGATAGCCCGAAGTACAAGGGGCTTACAGAAAGTGTACACTTTCCTTACAAACAGTGTAAGGGAGGTGTACGCTTTTTGTTTACACCCTTGTACGTTCCGTTTTTTCTATCTTCCTAAGCATCCGCCATTTGTATGGTTTAAACAGGCGCATCCTTCTTCGGTGGCATGGCATTCGTCCTTGTGTTCCTGAATTTGAACCTAAAAACAATCTCATGGAAACATCAATGACAGACCGTCTTCTCGACTGCTTCGCGAAAGCCGTCCGGGAAAAGAAAGAACTTACAGAATCAGAATTATCATCCGCCTATACGGAATTCATGAACCGCCTGCAATCGATAACCGACGGCGGGCTGCCCGTCATCGTGAAGCTGAGGCAGCTGCGCCGTCTGGAACTGGAGCTGGAAACCTACCGGCATGGGGCGTATCCCGCCCTTGAGGGGCTGACGGACATCTACCTGACGAAAGCCGCCGCCCTTGTCAGGATGGAGAGAGACCTGCTCCATTTCATGGCGGACCATCCCGAGCTCCAGGCCGTGCCACCGCCTGCCGGTGAAAAGACAAGGAACCATCCCGCCCTTCATTGGAAAGGCTCCCAGGTGAACCTGATGGAACTGATCGCCTCGCTGGACTATTCCGGCCTGGTGACGGACGGACAGGGAAACCGCCAGTCCTTTGCCGCCCTGGTCGCGGCATTCGAAACCCTTTTCAATGTCACCCTGCCCAAGCCCTACGACCTTCGTGCCGATCTCGCCCGGAGGAAAAAGAACCTCTCCGTCCTGCTTCCCAAACTCCGGGAAACCTACGAGAAAAACATCGTGAACTGCGGGATTGACCGGCGTTGAAACGGCGGTGAGACACCCCTGTCAGCAAAAGTCATCCCCTGTCAGGGATAGTCACCCCGTGCCGTTTGGCGCATAACGGAATTCTCACTTATTTTGCTCCCGAAAAAAATAACCGTAAAGAAACAGAATAACCCATGGCAAGAATCAAGCAGACACAGAAAACGCAGGATGTGCCCTCCTTCCAGCCCTGAAGAGGCGGGCGGAAGCCGAAGGACGCCTCCGAGCTCCATTCCTATTATTACGGCTTCCGCCTGGATGAAAGGCAGAACATCGAGTTCGAGAGGCTCTACGCGAACTCCGGGGCGAAGACCAAATCCCAGTTCATCCTGTCGGCCATTTTCGGCAGGCCCCTGAAAGTGGTGAAAATAGACAAGGCGGCCACGGATTTCTACATCCGGCTGACAAACCTTCAGAGCGACTACCGCCGTGTAGGGGTGAACTACAACCAGGTGGCCAAGGCCGTCCACAGCGGGGAGCTGACCGGGAAGAAAGCCCTCGCCCTGCTTTACAAGCTGGAACAGCTGACCGTGGAATACATCTCGCTGAACAAGGAAATCATCCGTCTGACCAAGGAATTCGAGCGATGGTTGCAAAGATAACATCCGGCGTGTCCGTCTACGGGGCGCTCTACTACAACCAGGAGAAAGTGGACAAGGGTAGGGCCCGGACACTGGCATGGAACCGTATCATGGAACGTCCCGACGGCACGGCCGGCATCGCCGAGTGCATGCGCAGCTTCGAGGCCTACCTTGCCGCCAACCGGCGGACGGAAAAGCCGGTGATCCACCTCTCGCTCAATCCCCATCCCGACGACAGGCTCTCCGACGGACAACTGGAAGCCATCGGACGGGAATACATGGAAAAACTGGGTTACGGCGACCAGCCCTACATCATTTTCCGGCATGAGGACAACGCCCGTCCCCATATCCATATCGTTTCCCTGCGCATAGACGAGCAGGGCAGAAAGATCAGGGATTACAAGGAATGGGAACGTTCCATGAAAATCTGCCGGGAGCTTGAGCAGAAATACGGACTGGTTCCGTCAATGAAGGAGGAGCGCAAGGTTTCCAGTGCCATGACACCGGTGGACTACCGCAAAGGTGACCTGAAACACCAGATCGCAAACGTGGTCAGACCGGCCCTGCAGGATTACCGTTTCCGCTCGTTCAAGGAATTCAAGGCCCTGCTCGGGCTGTTCAACGTGACGGTGGAGGAAGTACGCAAGAGCATTGACGGCAAGATATGCCACGGGCTGGTCTATGCGGCACTCGACGAAAAAGGCAGACGTTGCGGCGTAGGCATCAAGTCCAGCGACATCGGCAGGAGCGTCGGTTACGAAGCCCTGGGAAAGAGATGCGCCCGAAGCAAGGCGTGGATGAAGAAACATCCCGTACCGGAAAGGACGAAGGAAGCCATCCGGGAAGCCATGCGGCAGGATACCCGGCAGGGATTCCTCCGGCTACTGGCCGGAAGAGGCATCGTCCCCATACTTTGGGAAAACGAAAAAGGCGTGATTTACGGGGTAACCTACATCGACCACGACTCGAAGACGGTCTTCAAGGGTTCGGCCCTTGGCAGGGAGTTCTCCGCGTCCGTCCTGAACAGGCTGTACGGCACGCCGCTTCCCGCGACAGCCATCCATGAGGATACCACCTTGAAAGAGGAAGCCGCAAGAGGGGAAACCGGGCTTACGGAAGCGCTGCTGGATATCCTCTCGACGGAATCCCGTCCTTATCCGGGCGAGGAAACCGCGGAGGGCATCTACGGGAAGAAGAAAAAGAAACGGAAACGCCGCGGCCCACACATCGGCTAAAAGGGTTTCCAAAGAGACGAAACATAAGCAAAGTATCACCTATAAAACAAGGGAAACATGTCACAAGAAGACTCCAGAGGGCTGGGCAAGACCATCGACTTCATGCGCGCGGTCAGCCTCCTGTTCCTCGTGATGAACATTTATTATTTCTGCTATCCGTTCTTTCACCATCTGGGGTGTACCAACGGCATAGCGGACAAGATCCTCGTGAACCTGCACCAGGACACGGGGCTGTTCACCCATTCGCTGGTGACCAAGTCCTTCTGCCTGATGTTCCTTTTCTTCTCCTCGATGGGAGCCAGAGGACGCAGACAGATGGAGATGTCCTGGCGGCGTATCGGCTGTTTCCTGACGGCCGGCCTGTCCCTTTACTTCGGCAGCGAGCTGCTGCTCGTCTCAGGGTGGGACATCCGGCCCACCACGCTGCTGTACGTGTCCGCTGTCACCGCCGGTTATATCTGTCTCCTGACCGCCGGCATGTGGATCGGCCGTCTGTTGAAGAACCAGCTGATGGACGACGTGTTCAACGAGGAAAACGAGTCCTTCATGCAGGAGACCCGGCTGATGGTCAGCGAGTATTCGGTGAACCTTCCGACCCGTTTCTATTACAAGAAGAAATGGCATGACGGCTGGATAAACGTGGTGAACCCGTTCCGCGCGACCCTCGTGCTGGGTACGCCGGGTTCGGGCAAGAGTTACGCCGTCATCAACAATTACATACGCCAGCAGATCGCCAAGGGCTTCGCCTGCTACATTTACGACTTCAAGCATCCGGACCTGAGTACCATAGCCTACAACCAGCTGCTCAAGAACAGGGACAAGTATGACGGCAACGTGCAGTTCTATGTGATCAACTTCGATGACCCACGCCGCAGCCACCGCTGCAACCCGATCAATCCGGCCTTCATGTCGGATATCGCGGACGCTTACGAATCGGCGTATGTCATCATGCTGAACCTGAACAAAAGTTGGATACAGAAACAGGGTGATTTCTTCGTGGAGTCTCCGATCATCCTGCTGGCCGCCATCATCTGGTACCTCAAGATTTTCGAGGACGGGAAATACTGCACCTTCCCGCATGCCATCGAATTGCTGAACAAGCCCTATTCGGACGTGTTCACCATACTGACCTCGTACAGGGAGCTCGAGAACTACCTCTCGCCCTTCATGGACGCATGGAAGGGCGGGGCGATGGAGCAGCTCCAGGGCCAGATAGCGAGCGCGAAGATACCGCTCTCGCGCATGATCAGCCCCTCGCTCTACTGGATCATGAGCGGGGACGACTTCACGCTGGACATCAACAATCCGGAGGAACCCAAGGTGCTGTGCGTGGGCAACAATCCCGACCGGCAGAACATCTATTCGGCAGCCCTGGGGCTTTACAACGCCCGCATCGTCAAGCTGGTCAACCGGAAGGGAAAGCTGAAGAGCTCCATCCTGGTGGACGAGGTTCCAACCATCTATTTCCGGGGCCTTGACACGCTGATCGCCACGGCGCGGAGCAACAAGGTGGCGGTCTGCCTGGGAGCGCAGGACTTCAGCCAGCTGGTACGCGACTACGGTGAGAAAGAGGCGCGCGTGATCCAGAACACCATCGGCAACATCTTTGCCGGGCAGGTGGTCGGGGAAACGGCGAAAAACCTTTCCGAGCGTTTCGGCAAGGTGCTCCAGCAACGTAAATCGGTCAACATGACGAAAGAGGACACTTCCACCAACATCAGTACCCAGCTGGACTCCCTGATACCTGCCTCCAAGATATCCAACCTCTCACAGGGGATGTTCGTGGGAAGCGTATCGGACAATTTCGGGGAAACCATCAAGCAGAAGATCTTCCATGCCCGTATCGTGGTAGACAATGCCAAGGTGGAAGCCGAAACGAAGGCTTACAAACCGATACCCGTCATCACGGACTTCACGGACGGGGACGGCAAGGACCATATGCAGGAGGAGATCGAGCGCAACTACTACCGCATCAAGGAAGAGGTGGGCGATATCATCCGGCGCGAACTCCTGCGCATAGAGAACGATCCGAAGCTGAAACATCTGCTGGAGACGGACGAGGAATAACATATATATATTAAGGGATAGGATTGCTTCAGGCAATCCGACATTTGATAACCGTTTAATTTTAGTTTTATGACCGAGAAAAAGAAAAACAACAATCCCATGGGAAAACCCTGTTTCCCGTGGGTGGGCGGAAAGAGAAGGCTGCTTCCCGTCCTGACCGGGTCATTGCCGGGTAATTTTTCCGAAATGGAAACGTATGTGGAACCTTTCGTTGGCGGCGGCGCGCTGTTCTTCTGACTGAGGCAGGCCCATCCGCACATCCGCTGCGTGATCAACGACTCCAACGAGAGCCTGGTGAACGTGTACCGCATCATCCAGAACTCCCACGAGGAGCTGATCAGGACGCTGGACGGCATCCAGAGGGAATACCATGCCCTAACGGAACACGCGGACAGGAGGGCGTACTTCATGGAAAGGCGCACATTCTTCAACGGGGGGACCCCGGACGACGTCACCCGCGCCGCCCTGTTCATCTTCTTCATGCGTACCTGCTACAACGGCATCTATTCGGTAAACCGCAGCGGCAAGCTCTCCGTGACGTTCGGCGCGGGTAACCGTGCGAGAATACTGGAAGAAGAGCTGCTCCGCCTGAACCACGAACTGCTGCGGGGAGTCGTCATCCTGGACGGGGACTACCGGCAGACCGGCAAATACGCGGGCGGGAAGACCTTCTTCTACTTCGATCCTCCCTACAAGCCGGTCAACGAGGCGGGCGGCTATACCTCCTACATGCCCGACGATTTCGACGACAACGACCAGATCCGGCTGGCCGAGTTCTGCAGGGAGATAGGGGATGCCGGCAGCAAATGAATGCTCTCCAACTCCGATCCGCGCGAGAAGGATCCGACCAATACTTTCTTCGACGACCTGTACGACGGCTTCCATATCCAGCGGCTGAGCATCTTCCGCTCGGTCTGCTCCATCGCCGAGAAACGGAAACCGGTCAACGAGCTGCTGATAAGGAACTATTAATGCGGGCCGAAACCCTGATAAAGTGAGACAGGCGGGAGAATTTCTCCCGCCTGTCCTGTCATATACCCACCCTGATGATTCATGCCGGGATTACCTATCTCCTTATTTTTCACCCGCTTTCCTGTTTCGGATCCGCACGCGTTTCCACCGTCTTTTTCAGACGGTGCTGCAGGAACTCGTTCAGGTCCTTGTGCGGCAGGTAGTGCACCGCCTTGTCCGTCACGCTCCCGCACCGCCGCCTGATCTCCTCCGTCGTCCTGCGGCCCGCGTCATCGTTGTCCAGGAAACAGCAGACATGCCCGTAACCTTCCAGCGCGTCCAACGCCCCGTGCAGGTTGCCGACCGAATTGAGCACCACGCAGTCCGGCACCGGCTGTCCCTGTTTGAGCGCAAGGTAAGAAAGGTAATCCATGAAGCCCTCGAACACCAGTACCGTCGATCTCTCATTTTTATCCGTTGAATGCCTGACATGGGAGATATCCTTTGGGGAGGTCGAACCCTTGAAATAAGGGTTGCGTATCTCCATGCCGCCCTTCCGGTTCCTGAACCCGATCCCGAAATACCATCTGCCCCGCGTGCGGTAATGCACCTCCACACACTCCCTTGCAGCAATGCCGGAAGGAATCCCCCTTTTGGCCAGATAATCCAGCAGCACCGTATTACGGAGCGGCGAGACACGGACCTCCTCGAATGCAGAAGGCGTGGCGGCCGCCTTACGGGGTATCGGGGCGGGCGTGGACACGGGGAAGTGTCCCTCTATGCCCTTCAATACGGAGGATATGTCGCGCGTCCCGTACAGCCTTTGCGCCAGGTCGATGATGCTGCCTCCCGTCCCCTCGCCGAAATCATGTCACAGGTTTCTGGAAAGGCTGACCTTGAATGAGGGGGTACGCTCCTCGCGGAAAGGCGAGCGGTACCACAAACTGTCCCCCTGTTCCTTTACGGGGGAGAATCCCATCCGCCGGAGGTAATCCTCCAGCGGAATCCTTTTCGCTTCTTCAATGTTCATGACTCGTCGTGTATTTGATAATGGTAAGAATTTAGAATAGCCGGCCGAACCATTTTACCGGATCCAACGGCCGGCCATTTTTTTGCAGTTCGAAATGCAGGTGGTTGCCGGTGGCCGCTCCCGTGCTGCCGACCAGCCCGATGCGCTGTCCGATGCGGACCGTCCCGCCTTTCCTTACAAGAATCCGGCTCATGTGCGCGTACAGGGTCGAGTATCCACCCTCATGGCGGATGCGGACGAACCATCCGTAGCTCCGGCTGTAGCCGGCAGAGACCACCCGGCCGTTTCCTGCCGCATATACCGGCTCGCCATACGGGGCCGTCAGGTCCACCCCCTTATGGAATATCCTCCGTCCCTTAAGGGGATGCATCCTGCTCCCGAATCCGGAGGAGACCCGGTAGCGGGTACGCCTGCCGTCAGGGGGAAACAGGACCGGATAATCCGTCAGGATGGCGACCGCCTGCCGCAGCTCTCATTCCTCCGCCCGTTTCCCCGCTCCCGGGACACGTCCGTTTAACATTTCTCCACTGTCTTCCGGCCTTTCCTTCCCGCCATCCAGGCAAGCGGAAAGCGACAAAAGGTGACAAAACATGACTATTAATGACAACTTTCTCATAATCAGTTTATTTAATGGCGAAGATAGTAATTTTACCTCCCGAAACGATTCACTCACTTTTAAATTTAACAGTCATGCAAGAAGTAAAACCGGCTGCGCAAGGCAGCGAAAACGCCACTCAGGAACAGGGTTACCTGATGGCTTACGACAAGAAGGAACAGAAAGCGAAAGGTGTCAAGGGCATCGCGGCAAACGGGGAGCTGGAGACACTCGAGGCCAACGAGCAGAACAAGGGGCAGTTCATCCGCGTGGACCGCTTCGGGAACTTCTTCACCAACTTCGGGAAGAACTTCCTCTACCAGTACAACAACCCCACACGCTTCTCCCTCTACCGGATGGAGGAAAGCTGCCCGGTGGAACAGGCGGCGAAAAAGATCGAGGATGCCCAGCAGCCCCAGAACGAGTCCCTGCGGCGCGAGCTCTCCAAGAACAACCGCATCTATAACAACCATTTCTTCAACGAGCGCGAGATCAACTGGGAGCAGGCCTCGCGTTACGGGCTCACCCCGGACGTGCTCAGGCAGACGGGCGACATGGAGAAGCTGTTGCAGGGCAGACAGTCCGGCATAGCCTACGACATCTCCATGAACACCGAGCTGGGACGCCAAAAAGGGGATGCCAAGCTCTCGCTCTTCCGCGACGAGGACGGGGCGGTCAAGTTCGACCTGCACTTCATCCGCCAGGCACCGAAAGTCGGACAGGAATACCGGGGCTACAAACTGGAGGAGGACGTGCTGGAGGCATTGAACCGTACCGGCAACGCGGGCAGGCTCGTCAATCTGGTCACGGATTACCGTACCAGGGAGATGAAGCCCTGCTACCTCTCCAAAGACCCGATAACCAACGAGATGTTTTTCCTCCCGGCAGACCAGGCGCGCCACCCGCGCAAGATAAAGGACTATGCGCTGAGCGACAAGGAGTATGCCGACTACGCCGCCGGAAAAGAGGTTCCCATCGAGTTCAGGTCCTCCAACGGGAAGGTGTACCAGACCTCCATCCAAATGAGCGCGGCCGAGCGCGGTACGGAATTCCTGTGGGAAAGAAGCACGAAGAAGCCGGAAAAGAGACAGGTGCAGGAACAGGCAGCCGGTCTTAAGGAGGCGGCCGGGAAACCGGCCAGACGAACCAGACAGTCCGTAACCCCCAAAATGTAACCTGCCATGACATCCGGGAATGAAAACGTTAAACAACTGGAAGAGCTGCTGGCCGGGGAAGGCGAAGGCAGCCTCCTTGTCTGCTACGAGACGGGCAGGGACAAGCCCCATGCCGCCTCTTCCTACCAGCTTTATCCTGTCCATCCGGGTCAGGACGGCATGACCTACCAGTTCCTCAGCCTCCTGCATGTCGGGGTGGAAACCGCCCGGATATCGGCATTCATCCCTGATACCCGTATGGAGGTCTACCGCTTCCCCCGCATGTCCGCCCTTCCTCCTTTCTTCCGGGATACCCCTGTCAAGGAGTATATCACAGACGGGCTGCTTCCCCATATCAGGGAGAACGGGTTGAAGCCGCAGGTAAGCGTCAACCTGCGCGACATGGTCTTCATACGTTCCGAAGGTCTGCCGGTGGAGCCGGGCGGCGTTCTCCGCCTCGATGCCGGACAGATCGACCATCTCACGGAGTTCCGCCGACGGCAGGACGAACTGGCCGCAAGGTACAAATATGTCCCCCGGTACAAACTGCCCCTGCGCGTCATCGAGACCCCAAAAGGCGTGCTGGTGTTCAGTGGCGGCGATATCGGACGGAAAGGGATTGACAGCTTCTACAAATTCCTGCTGGGCAACTATTTCTCCATTCATATGGAATCCGGTCCCGTCAGGCAATACCGGGTGGATTCCCCTTCCGCGAGGCTGTACGGGCTCACCGACCTCTCCTGCCGGAAAGAGGCGGGAACAAACAGGTACACGTTCGACCCTTTCGACGCATACGCCGGTATCGGGGCGTCGGAAAAGAAAGGATGGACGCTGGAGTTCGCCACGGACATGGAGCCCTCCGATACGGAATACCGCCGCCTGGAGGATTTCTCCGGCTGCCGTCCGGAAGGGAACAGCAGGGACATCTGCCGGCTGCTCGCCCTGCGGAGGCATTTCGACAGGGACATCATCCTCGATCCGGCTTTCGCCTACCATTTCCGGTTCAAGGAATTCGTCAGGAGGATGGATGATTGCGTAAACGGCCTTTCCACAGGGGACAGCATGGGAAAAATACTGGACGAGGTACGGGAAAAGTCGGACCGTATCCTGAGAACGGATTTCAGGGTACGGGGGTACGGTACTTCAGACCGGCAAAAGGGGAACAGGCCCGGAAAGGCCCATAAGAACAGCAACCGTAAACAACTAAAACGATAATATGATGGACAACAGACTATCTTCCGATCCTTATTTCAATCCGCAGCAGCCCGGCACGGTCTGTATCGCCATAGACAGGTACGGCCATTACCTGCCGTCTTCGGAAAATGCCCTGCGTTTCCTGCAGCAAGGCGACGTGGAAACCGGAGTAAGGCGGTTCCTGGACGACAACGTGAAGGCCTCCGCCCTCTGCACATACGTGCCGGACGTGACGCTGCTCGTCTTCCGCTTCCAAAACATGAAGAACGTGCCGCCACCCGGAACGGGACAGACGGCCGACCGTTACATACGCGACACGCTCCTCCCTTTCCTTGCCTCGGAAAACCGGTTGCCGGTAAAGGAAATCACCCTTGCCGACGCGGTATATTCCACCCTGACCAGAGGAACGCCGGACTGCTCCGCGCTGAAAAGGTACCTCATGCAGGAGAGCGGCTATGTCGAATTCCTCCAGGAACAGCGCGAAAGGAAGAGCATCTACCGCCTGCAGCCGGAATACGCGCTGCCCCTTACGGTGGTAAAGAACGGTTTCGGTTACCTGCTCTTTTCCGGCAACAAGGTCGGCAGGGAAGGATTCAAGGCCTGCATCCAGCATGTGGCGGACCATTACTTCGACCCGCACTACGACATGGGCCGGCTGGATATCTATGAATGCCCCGTCCTGAACGGGAAGCTGCCGCCCCATATCGACACGGCATACGCCCCTTACGGCTACTTTCCGGTAAACGGGTTCGACTTTTCCCCTCACCGCCATGTCGCCCCGTCCGCCTTGCCGGAGGGATTCACGGAAGGGCTGACTCCCCTCTACAGCCATCCGCTGCGTCCCGACGCGGAGAGCTTCGGCAGTTTCATCTCACGCTTCAAGGATGACGGAAGGACACGGACGACCGTAAGCCGGGAGAACTACGACATCTACCGGCTGCTGACCGTCGCGCGCAACGGTTACATGAACGTCCATGAGAAGCCGTTCACGTACTTCGACACCCTGCTGCCGGTGGCAAGGAAGCTGGAACAGGTCACGCAGGTGAAAACCGCCGCCGCGTTCAACGCGGACGATTTCAGGATCTATTCCTCGGTCATCAGCCGCCAGGCAGAAGCCATCCTGCAAAGGGACTTCGACGTGAGGGGGCACCGTTCCATCGTAAACGAGCTGGATGACGGAAACCTTACCTTCACGGTGGGCCGCGTCAAGCTGAACCCCGTCCAAAGGGCGGCGCTTGCCGACGGGCACGCGGTGCACCTGCCGGAGAATGACTCTCCGGAAAACCGCCACCGGTTGTACTGCATGGCCGACAAGTTCGAAAACCGGCTGGTAACATCGGCAAGGCCATTCTTCGGCGTGCGGACATACCGGATGACAGACGACGGGCTGATCCGCCCGGTTGAGCCGGAACCGGACGGGAAAGCGAGGAAAAGAGAAATGAAATCCAAAAGTAACAAACCCAAGATATAGCCATGATCAGAAAAAAGAGAGCCGGAACCGGAATGCGGATTGTCGGGAACGGTATCCCTTCCCGGAACTATACGGCCATGGAGACAGCCCGGGGATTCCTCTTCTTCACCCATACGGAAGAAGGCAGGAGAAGCCTTCAGGAATTCCTTCAGGGAATGGCCGATGCTTATTTCGACCCGTCATTCGACCTGGGTCCGGTATGTGTCCATGAGGCGGAAGGCGTACTCCATGACCTTTCCCCGGTCAATCCGGAGAAAATGTCCCTTGCGGCATATCCCTACGCGCGAAAGCCGGATAACCTCCGGATGGATATCCGTTACATGAACGGAATGACACCGACAGCGGAGGATTTCGGCAGTTTCTGCCGAAATGCAGGTTGCTCGGCCAGCCTGCGTAACAGAAATATCACCGATACCCTGGAGGCTTTGGAACGTTACGACAGGTATCTGGAAGCACTCCGGCGCATGCCGGAAGCGGTCCCCCATGAAGGGGACGGGACCCGTGAGACCAGGCTGCAACTGCAGAGACTGATGGACTCCGCCTACGATGTCCGGGGACACCGCACGGCAGGAAGGATACTGGATGATCCCGCCCCTACGGTCAATGTGGAAGGGGTGCGGCTGTCCGCCTTCCACCGGAACATCCTTAAGGCCGGCCTCGGGTTGTGCCTGCCGTGCAAAGCCGGGGCCGACCCCGCTCATGCGTATGCATGGGTGGACCGAAATACGGACCGCATCGTCTTTGGCAACTGTCCACCCGGGGACCGTGAAACCGTCGGGCTCAAACGGGATACGGAAAAGAGGACGCATGGTTCTCCCAAAAGTACAAAAAAGAAGACGGGACCCCGTCCCAAAATGTAAAACAAGGAAAAACGATATGGAAAAAGAAACCGATTTAAGACAGAGCGGACCGGTCGTCCTTTTCAACGTGGACAGGCGGGACAGGCTGGTGGATTATGCCGTGTGCCACAGTGACCATGAATGCGGCGATTATCTGCTCCGACAGGCCGAGCTGGCCCTTGGCGGGGCGTATGTCCCCAATGAATCCGTATTCTGCCTGGCAGACGCGGAACGGACGGACGACGGCCTTCCGGAACTGCTGGACGACTATATCCGAAAAGACGATATCCGGGAGTTGCCCTCGTTTGACCTACGCAGCCTCACGTTCCTCCATGAGACCACGGAAGGTGGCCTGCCGGAAGGAATGTGGGCCATACTGGAAAGAACGGAACAGCTGCTGGACGATCCGGATACCAGAAAAGCATTGGAAGCGTACCACGGTTACCATGAAAGAAGGGAGAATGCCCTGCCCGAGCGTACCGTCTCCGCCGTCCGCACGGACAAGGGCGTGCTCCTGTTCGACGACTCGGGCCGGGGGCTGCAATGTCTGGAGAGTTACCTACAGTACCATGCGGACCGGTATTTCTCCCCCGAACTCCACGGGCTGGAGAAACTGGAGACATACCATTTCAGCACATCCGATAAGGGCATATCGGATACGGCCGGAAGGTGCGCCGCCATGTTCACCCCGCAAGGCCGGCATGAATTCATACCCCGCAAGGCCCGTTATCTGCCCGGTTCCCTTGTCACCGGACTCCGCCCGTCAGCCGGCTGCCCCATGCACGCGGACGGGGAGGCGTTCAGGCGGTTTGTCAAGACCTTCGGCCTGAATGCCACGGACGAGGCAAACGAGATAGCGGCCCTGATTGAAATCCGTGCCAGAGGGGTGTCGGATCCCGGACAGCTGGAGAAGGTATCCGTCCACCGGGCCGGGTTCCACAGCCTGTATGAACGACGGCAGGCCTGCCTGAAAAGGAACGACATTGTGATGTACCGGGCTCTCGGGCAGTAAGTATTCGATAAACTCCCTCGTATATTGGGTAACGTATGTTCATAATGTC
>ENA-UOJO01000370-UOJO01000370.1-human-gut-metagenome-genome-assembly--contig:-P57-NODE-370-length-72593-cov-10.887452_pt1 | contig 72593 bp, 68 predicted proteins | sample MGYA00242351_ERZ723898 | MGnify/ENA metagenome assembly ERZ723898 | reverse complement strand
GATAGCGGCTCAGCGCGTCAAGCCAAGTCGGAAGGGGAGTAAAGCAGGCTACTAAAAACTTGCTCCTGTCAAGACGGCAGTTGAACGGACGCGCCGCCTTATTCAAACCGTACTCCTCCGTTGTCACAGGCAGAACCTTCGTCTGATAGCCGGCCTGACGGTAGATTTCCTTGGTAAAATCGTACCAGCTGATATAGCCGCCTTCATTGGTTGCATGGTAGTATCCGTATTTCTCGGTCTCATTCATGTCCACCAGCAGCCGTGACAAATCGTACGTATAGGTTGGCGTGCCGATCTGGTCATTTACGACGCGAACCGTGTCATGAGTTTTACCAACGTTCAGCATAGTCTTGACAAAATTCTTCCCGTTTCGTCCAAAGACCCAGGCAATGCGGACGATAAAGTACTTTTCAAGTTCCCGGCTGACCGCCAGCTCACCTTCCAATTTCGTCTGACCATACACATTCAGGGGCTTATAGTCCTTGCAGTCCGGCTTCCATGGCTCTGTTCCCTGACCGTCAAACACATAGTCTGTGCTGATATATGTCATTTTACAGTTCAGCTTCTTGCAGACATCCGCAATGTTCTTCGTGCCACCAGCGTTGACAGCACGTACTTTCGCCACGTTTTCATCATCCTCCGCCATGTCCACGGCCGTCCACGCTGCGCAGTGGATCACGGCATCCGGATTCACATCCGTAATTGCCTTTTCTACGGCGTTCCTATCGGTGATATCCAATGACATGTAGGGCGCGGCTATGTCACATGCTTCCTGCATATCAGACCCTACGCCCTCATATCCGCGTTTCAGCAGCTCGTTCATGACATCGTGTCCCAGTTGACCGCCAACGCCGGTTACGAAAAACTTCATATCAATCTCTCCCGAAACTCTTTCATTCCGATTCGCAGCATTCTCGGCTTTGTAAATTCTTCAACAACCGCTTTACAAGCTGTTTCCAGTAATGAAACTCAAAATAATGATGCCACAGGAACGGACGGCTCCCATTCAGATATTCTTTGTAGAACTGAGCACCGTATTCGTACGCTTCCAAATGATAGTCCATTTCCGGGATCAGATACGGCTCCATGAACCACTGATACCGGTACAAATCCCGATATGACTTCATGTATCCAATAAAACAAGCCCGAAAATACCTATCGGAATAGAATCTGGCATCCGGTGGCAGGAGGCCATTATCTTCCGCAAAATGCTGTAAAATGTCGTTATACCCCATGATAAAAGGTCCGGTCATTGGTACGGTATAGATTGGAATGTTGGCATCAACGTAAGTCGTCTGCAATTCCTTTATACGGTCAACCGGCGGCTGCCAATCGTTAATGAATGCGCATCGCTCCATAATAAGCAGCCTTTGCCCCTGTTTACCGAACAACATGTTCTGAGGCAGTGTTCCGGATACAGTCGCAACAACCTCAGCATTTCGGATATACTGAATCAGTTGAGACAAGGGTATCTTTTCCGGATAAAGAACCGTATAGCCATTCTTTTTAAAGAAATCATCCAGCGCCTCAAATCCAAATTCCAAATCCCTGTGTTTGGGCAAAAGGCTGCGGCTCATATACACTTTTTCAGGAGTGTTCCCCCCCCACGGACATTTGCTGCTACTGTATCGAATACTCGCAGATATTTGGGAGAATACGCTCCCCATCTGCGAAAAGCCAAATCTGGAACAATCACTTCCCGGTAGGTTGTCGGCTTATTGACAAATTCCAGCTTGTCCCAGATATTCAAGAGCGTGAGAAACTCTTTGTAATTTCCCTTGATTTCTCTTGTCTCGCCCTCGTCCAGAGCAAATACATAGCTATCCACGGAGGAATCATTTTCCAGAAAATACCAAAGCCTGGCAACTCCCTCCACAAGAAAATGTCCCCAATGGTGAATCAGATACCCGCAATAAACAACTTTTTTATCCCTGTATTCCGCGGATTCAAAGGAATTGCACGGTTTGACACAGCACTCCACCGCAGAAATCCCAACGCTGTTCCCATCCTCATCCACAACACCTCCGCAGCCAATCCAACCGAATTGATCCGTTTTCCGCACAGGTAGAACAGTGGCATTCTTTCCCTGCCACACGGAGGGAGTTTCCCGCTTCTCGTAAGCCACCTCATGCTGTTTTTTCAGAGCCGCAGCTTTTTGAGGGCGTAAGTACCGATAATCCACTGTGTACACGCACAGCACCTCCAGGTCTGTTTTTGCCGTTCATTTTCCTATCTCTTTATAAGGCGTCTTATAAACTGCTTCCAGTAGTGGAACTCCAAGTAATGATACCACCGAAAAGGCTTTCTTCGGTTAAGATAATCCCCAAAGTATGCTTGGCCAGCGCGGAACCCTTCGATCAGAGATTCCGTTAAAGGCGCATACCAGTCAAACATGAACCAATTATAGTTGTACAGATCTTCGTAAGCCTTCATATATTTGATAAAGCATTTGCGATAATGCTTTTCCGTCAAAAAGCGACCATCCGGCGGCTGATAGCCGCGGTCAGCGGCAAAATGCTGTAAGCAATCCGTATAACCCATAATAATAGGCCCGGCAAAATCCACGGGATAGATGGGAATATGGGCATCAATATAGGTCACATCCAGATCCATGATCCGGTTGATTCCGACCTGGTTATCCACATTGATGGTCAGCCGCTCCACGATTTCCAGTTTCTGCCCCGGGCGGGCGAATAGCATATTGTGGGGCAGCGAGCCGGAGAGAGACGCCACCACATCGGCGTTGCGGATGTAGGAGATCATCCGGCCGAGCGGCACCTTTTCCGGGTAGAGAATGGTGTAGCCGTTTCTCTGGAAAAAATCGTCCAGCGTGTCAAAACCGGATTCAAAGGGCATTCCCTTCTTGAATTGGCTACGGCTATAGTAGATTTTCGCCGGGCGCTCCCAATTGGGGTCTGGCACCGCATTGTTCGCCACCGTGTCATAGACCTTCAGGAGCTTGGGCGTATAGCGACTGCGGCAGTACAGCCCCAGCTCCGGGACGATGACCTCCCGGTAAGTCGTGGGGGTGTTGATGATCTCCAGATGCTCCCAAATGCCCAGCAGCTCCAGGAATTCCCGGTAATTCGCCCTGATCTCCCGTTCCTCGTTTTCATCCAGGAAGAAAACGTACTTGTCCACTCCGGGGTCATTTTCCAGAAAATACCAGAGACGGGTCACGCCCTCAATGAGAAAATGTCCCCAGTGGTTCACCAGATAGCCGCAGTAAACCACCGTTTCGTCTCGGTATTCCTTCTTTTCCGCGGGATAGGCAAACTGCACCCGGCCTTCGATACCGGAAAGCGGCACGTATTCCCCGTTTTCGTCCACGACGCCGCCTCTGCCAAACAGCAGATTGTCCTCCGCCTGACGGCGCAGGGGAAGAATGGTTGCGTTTTTCCCGCGCCACACGGCAGGGTTCTCCGTAACCGCCAAAGGCTCGTCGTACCACGCTTTCAGCGCCTCTGCCTTTTTGGGGCGCAGGTATTGGTAATCGATACTGTACATTTTTTCAGTCCCTCCGCTGCTTCAGGGTGGGCAGAATCCGGTCTTTGGCACTCAGCCGCAAAGGCGTGCCGTCTGCCAGGGTATAGCCCTCCCCGGACGCAGAGCCGGAATAGCTGCCCACTACCTCCGGCCAGGCCACGGCAATGTCGGGGTCGTTCCAGGCAATGCCCATCTCGTCCTCCGGATGGTAAAAATCCGTCACCTTGTAGCAGAATTCAGCGACATCGCTGAGTACCAGGAAGCCGTGGGCAAAGCCCTCGGAAATATAGAACTGCTTCTTATTTTCCTCCGTCAGCTCCACGCCGTACCATTTCCCATAGGTTTCGGAGCCGGGGCGCACATCGACGGCCACGTCAAAAACGCGCCCCCGAATCACCCGCACCAGCTTCCCCTGGGGATACTTCTTCTGGGTGTGCAGTCCCCGGAGAACGCCCTTTGTGGACATGCTCTGGTTGTCCTGCACGAACACCATATTCAGCCCGGCTTCCTCCATGTCCTTCCGGTTGTAGGTCTCCATGAAGTAACCCCGGTTGTCGCCGTGAACCGTCGGTTCGATGATATATAAGCCCTCAATCGGGCACTTGGATACAGTAATCTGCCCCATTTGAATGCTCCTTATCGGTTCCCATACATTTTTTCATAGTAATCCCGGTACTCGCCGCTGATGATCGTCTCCCACCACGCCCGGTTGTCCAGATACCACCGGATGGTCTTCTGAATCCCGTCGGCAAACTTCGTCTCCGGAAGCCAGCCCAGCTCTCTGTGAATCTTTGTGGGATCGATGGCATAACGCATATCATGCCCCTTGCGGTCAGTGACGTATGTAATCAGGCTCTCGGGCTTGCCCAGCGCCTTGCAGATGATCTTCACAATGTCAATGTTGCGCATTTCATTATGCCCGCCGATGTTGTAGACCTCTCCCACCCGGCCATTGTGGAGAATCCGATCAATGGCCTTGCAGTGATCTTCCACATACAGCCAGTCCCGGACATTCTCACCTGTCCCGTAGACGGGCAGCGGCTTGTCGTTCAGGGCGTTGGCAATCATCAGCGGAATCAGCTTCTCCGGGAAGTGATAGGGGCCGTAATTGTTGGAGCACCGGGAAATCGTCACCGGCAAGCCGTAGGTGCGGTGATACGCCAGCACCAGCAGGTCGGCACTTGCCTTGGACGCGGAATAGGGAGAGCTGGTGTGGATGGGCGTTTCTTCGGTGAAAAACAGGTCAGGCCGGTCAAGGGGCAGATCGCCGTAGACCTCATCGGTGGAAACCTGATGGTAGCGGCGGATGCCGTACTTCTTGCACGCGTCCATCAGCACCTGCGTACCCAGAATGTTGGTTTGCAGGAACACCTCAGGATTTTCAATGGAGCGATCCACATGACTTTCGGCGGCGAAGTTCACCACCATGTCGGGATGCTCCTCCTCAAAAAGCCGATACACACCCTCCCGGTCGCAGATGTCCAGCTTCACAAAGCGGAAGTTGGGGTTATCCATGACAGGAGCCAGCGTGGACAGATTGCCGGCATAGGTCAGCTTGTCCAGGCAGACGATCCGGTAGTCCGGGTATTTGCGGAGCATATGGAAAATGAAATTGGAGCCGATAAATCCGGCGCCGCCGGTCACGATGATGGTCACTTCTCTCCCCCGCTTTCCTTTTTCTTCATGAAGCTCTTGAAACGATCCTCCGCGACCTGCCGCAGATGGCGGCCGTAGGGAGATTTTCCGTAAATCTCGGCGGCCTCCAGCAGCTCATCGCCGGAAATCCAGCCGAAACGGTAGGCAATTTCTTCCGGTGCGGAAATTTTGACGCCCTGCCGTTTTTCCACCATGTGGACAAATTCCGCCGCTTCCAGCAGGCTCTCAATGGTGCCGGTGTCCAGCCAGGCAAAGCCACGTCCCATAAGCTCCACGTCCAGCCGCCCCTCTTTCAGATACATTTCATTCAGAGTGGTGATTTCCAGCTCCCCCCGGACGGAGGGCTTCACCTGCTCGGCCTTTTCCGCCACGCCCTTGGGGTAAAAGTACAGGCCGGTAATGGCGTAATTGCTCTTTGGGTTGGCGGGCTTTTCCTCCACGGAGATGACCCGGTCGTTTTCGTCAAACTCCACCACGCCGAAACGCTGGGGGTCGGACACATAGTAGCCGAACACGGTAGCTCTTCCGTTTTCGGCGGTGTCCCTCGCGCTGGCGAGGATGTCGGAAAAACCGTTGCCGTAGAAGATATTGTCGCCCAATACCATGGCGCAGGAATCGTCCCCGATAAATTCCTTGCCAATCAGAAACGCCTGTGCCAGCCCATCGGGCGAAGGCTGGACGGCGTATTGCAGACGGATGCCAAAATGGCTGCCGTCCCCCAGCAGATCCTGAAACCGCGGGGTATCCGACGGGGTAGAAATGATCAGAATATCCCGAATTCCGGCAAGCATCAGGGTGGACAGCGGATAGTAGATCATGGGCTTGTCATAAACGGGAAGCAGCTGTTTGGAGGTGACCTTTGTCAGAGGATAAAGCCGTGTGCCGGATCCACCGGCTAAAATGATACCTTTCATATGCCGATTCCTTTCCCGGGGGTGTTCCCCTATATCGGGTTTATTTTAGCATGTTTTGTCAGAAATGTAAACCGCTATTTGAAGGACGGATAAGTTTCCTTATTACATGTGCAGTCACGGCGAAAAGCCCACGGCGGGTGCGCCATGGGCTAAAAAAGCGTTTTTTCTTCCTCCATCAGGCCGCCGAAATCCTGCAAATCATCCGCGCCAATCAGATATGCCCCCATCTGTTCCAGCTGGCGGGCAGCCTGACTGCCGTCGCGAAAACAGGCTACAGGACTCCACCCGAAGCGCAGGTTTTTTACCGTACCATCCCACGTACCGCCGTGTCCAAAGTCGGACTGGGCGACAAACACCATGCGCCCCAGCGCGTGGATGCAGCGGTTACGGCTCAGCGCCCGCTGGGTGGAAAACGCGCCGTCAAAATCGTCCTCGCTTACGTACAGCACATTCCGCCGTCTGGCCTGTTTACTCAGCTCGTCGGCGACGATGCTGATGACCCGTCCACCGGCGGCAAGACACGCTTCCTGTGCCGTGCGGTCAGCACCCCGGGCGTTGCCGGAAACCAGCGTCAAGCCTTCCTCCGCCGCCCGGTATCCCACCGCCGCGGCAAATTCCCGGTTCTCCGCCCGCAGCTCCCGGCTTCCCACCAGCGCAACCGCCGGGGTGCTCAGAATGGACAAATCGCCCTTCGCCCACAGGCACCCGGGTGCGTCCATCACAAGGCGCTGCCGCAGAATTCCGGGATATTCTTCGCTGACCCTTGTGACGGGGTTGCAGTCCATTTTTCTCCCCCGGCTCAGGTAGTAGTCCAGCTCCTGGGTATCCGAAAGCAGGGCGCAATACCGCTCCGCCGTCTCCCGGTCGTACCCAAGCTCAATGAAATCCTGCCGCGTCATTTCCCGCTCCGGCTGGGCGCATTCCCTGCCCCGCATCCGCAGCGCCAACATGCGCAGCTGAGCGGTAGAAAGAACCTGACGGTCAGGGTTTCCAAGACGGCTCGTCAGCAGCAGAAAGCCCCTTTCCCGGGGATTCAACGGAATCTCCTTTTGGGCGTCACGGGGGCTTTGACTTCCTCGGGCGACAGGTTTCCGTCCTTGTCCATCACCATGGGCTGAATGGTAAAATTGCAGTATTTGCAGATGTCATCCAGTCTGGCTTTCTCCGGGAAATTGCTGACGATGCTCCATGCCACGCCCTTTTTCTTCGCCCGGCCGGTGCGGCCAATGCGGTGGACGTAGTATTCGTTCTCCTCCGGCACGTCGTAGTTGATGACGCAGTCCACATCGTCCACGTCGATGCCCCGGGAGGCCACGTCCGTCGCGATCAGCACGGCCAGCTTTGCGTCCCGATAGCGCTGCATGGTCTTTTCCCGCTGGCTCTGGCGGATATCGCCGTGGATGCAGTCGCAGTCCAAGCCCGCCCGCTGGAATTCGTCGCAGAGACGCTGGCACATGTGCTTGGTGTTGCAGAAGATCATCACCCGCTCATAGCCCTGACTGCGGATCAGGCGCAGAGACGTCTCCGCCTTTTCCAGCGGCGTGCAGGTGATGCTGTACTGGTCGATGTCCGGGCGGTCTTCCTGCTTTGGCTCCACGGTGATCTCCACCTCGTCCCGCTGGTACATCCACGAAACCGTCATGACCTCCTGAGAGATGGTGGCAGAAAACAGCCCCAGATTTTTCCGGTTCTTCACCTTATCGATAATCCGGGTCACGTCCTTGAAAAAGCCCATGTCCAGCATCCGGTCGGCCTCGTCCAGCACTACGGTCTGAATTTTGTCCAGACGGATGGTCTTGCGGTTGTAGTGATCCATCAGCCGTCCCGGCGTCGCCACCACGATCTGGGGCTTGCGCTCCAGCTGCTTGATCTGGCCGCCGATGCCCGCGCCGCCGTACAGCACCGCTACCCGAATGCCCTGAAAATAGGTCAGCAGCCCCCGCAGCTCGTCGCCGATCTGGATGGCAAGCTCCCGGGTGGGGGCAAGGATCAGCCCCTGAACGCCCTCGTTGGCCGGGTCGATATGCTCGATCATGGGGATGCCGAAGGCAAAGGTCTTTCCGGTGCCTGTGGGCGCCTTGGCAATGACGTCCCGCCATTGCAGAAAATACGGGATGGCCTCCGCCTGAATGGTGGTGGGGTAGCCGTAGCCCTTCTCTTCAAGCGCTTTCAGCATGGCCTCGCTGAGGCCGAGACTTTCAAATGTGACTTCCATGTTTCTCTTTCCCTTTTCCATCGAAATTTTCTTTATTGTATCACTTTTCCCAGGTGTTTGCAACTTTTTTTGTTTTCCGATAGCCGATTCGAGAAAACTCGGTTTCAATCTCACGCAAAGGTGGACAAACGGGGAAAAATATGCTATATTGTAGGCTATGATAATATGTCCTTGATGTAAGGAGAATACAAATGGGCAAACTAATCGTCATTGAAGGCACGGATGGCTCCGGCAAGTCCACCCAGTTTCGTCTGCTGACCCAGCGTCTGGAAAACGAAAACATTGCCTTTCAGAAAATCGTCTTCCCACAATATTCCGAGCCAAGCTCCGCGCTGATCCGGATGTATCTCGGGGGCGAGTTCGGCACGAATCCGTCGGACGTCAACGCCTACGCCGCTTCCTCCTTTTACGCCATCGACCGCTACGCCTCCTACAAAAAGATCTGGGGGCAGTGGTACGAACAGGGCGGTCTGGTAATCTGCGACCGCTATACCACCTCCAACGCCGTCCATCAGGCTTCCAAGGAGCCGGAGGACAGGCGGCAGGAGTTTCTCAAGTGGCTGTATGACTTTGAATACGACCGGCTGGGGCTTCCCCGCCCCGATCTGACGCTGTATCTGGACGTCCCCACGGACTTTACGGAGCAGCTGCTGCGCCACCGGGAGCAGGACACCCACACCACCGCGGACATCCACGAGCGGAACAGTGCCTACCTTGCCTCCTGCCGCCGTGCCGGACGCGCCGCCGCTGAATACTACGGCTGGACAATCATTTCCTGCACGGAAAATGGGAAAATGCGGAGTATTGAGGACATTCACGAAGAAATCTACCGCCATGTGGCGGCATGTCTGGAGGACTGAATATGGTTTACATGTTGCTTGGAACCGGCTTCGAGGAAACGGAAGCCGTCGCCCCTATTGATCTGCTGCGCCGCGCGGGCGTGTCCGTCGCCACCGTGGGCATTGGCGGAAAGGTCATCGTCGGAAGCCACGGCATCCCCGTGACCGCCGATATGGAACTTGGCCAAATGGACTTGACCCAGCTGGATATGATCGTTCTCCCCGGCGGAATGAAGGGCGTCGCGTCCATCAAGGGCAGCCCGGAGGCGCTGGAAGCCGTGCAGTTCGCATGGGAAAACGGCCGGTTCGTCGCCGCCATCTGCGCCGCACCCACCATTCTTGCCATGCTTGGCATCACCGATGGCAGACGCGCCACCTGCTACCCCGGCTGTGAAGGCCAGATGGGAAGCGCTGACATGGTCTGCGCCCCCGCTGTCACCGACGGAAAGCTCATCACCGGCACGTCCGCGGGCTGCGCCGTTCCCTTTGGTCTGGCGCTGATCGCCGCCCTGAAGGGTCAGGCCGCCGCGCAGGCCGTCGCAGAACAGATCGTCATTCGCTGACCTTGGAGGAACACGATATGGACAACAAACAGTTTCCCGAACGGGACGAGGAGGAAATCATTCCCGAAGAGCTGACCTTCTTTCCCGCCGACGAGGAATCGGAGGACGCCGGGGATGTCCCCGTTTCCGAAGACGTGATTGGGGAAGAACCCGCTTCCCAGCCAGAGGAAATCCCCGCAGAGGCGGAAGAACCCGTGGCGGAGGAAACTCCCGTGGCGGAAGACGTTCCCGCATTTGAGGATGATTCCGCCCAAGATGACATTCCCACTTTTGAGGACGTCCCCCCCATTGCGGACGCCCCCGAGGAAATTCCCGCGCCCGATGACACCTCCGAAAAAGGCCGTTCCTTCATGGATCGCATTCCGGACGTGGATGACGGCATGGAAGAATCCTACGATAGCCGGCTCACCGAGCCGGAGGTGGGCAGCGAGATCATCCCCGACGACAGCGCCATGGATTCCCACGGTATGCTGGAACACGGCGAGGAAGAACCGCCCTTCGACCCCAGCATTCTGGACGACCCGGATTTGCAGGAGCTGCCGGAGGAACCGGCAGAACCGGAGCCGTCAAAGGACGAGATCGCGGAACAGGAATACCGGGACAGCGACGGTGATTTTGACGCCGCAGAGGATGCCCCCGCCCCGGAAAGAAAAGCGTCCGGTCGTCAGCGCCCCGTCAAAAAGGGACGTCCTAAGAAAACCCGTGGAGAGGGTCTGCTGGGCATCCCCCACATTCTGGTCACCATCGTGTGGCTGGCGCTGATCGTGGTCATCGGCGTCACGCTGGGACGGATGATCTGGGTCTGCGCCGCCGACGTGCTGGCCTTCGGGCGGGAAAACAAGCCCGTCACCATCACCGTTTACGAGTCCGACACCATGGACAGCATCACCGACAAGCTCTACGACGCCGGTCTGATCCGCTACAAGAGCCTGTTCAACTTCTATGCCGACATCTCCCACGCCGAGAAGAAAATCGACCCCGGCATTTACGACCTGAACACCCGGTACGACTATCACGCGCTGGTCAACATGATGTCCGCCAGCTCCACCCGTGAGGTCGTGGAAGACCTGCTGATCCCCGAGGGCTACACCTGCCGCCAGATTTTCGCTCTGCTGGAGGAAAACCGCATCTGTACCGCGCAGGATCTCAGCGCCTACGCCGCCAACGGCGCGCTGAAGGACTACTGGTTCCTTGAAAACGTGACCCGGGGCGACAAATACTGCCTTGAGGGCTTCCTTTTCCCGGATACCTACGATTTCTATAAGAATTCCTCTCCCCGTGAGGTTCTGGAAAAGATGCTGGACAACTTCGACTACCGGTTCAGCGAGGAAATGCGCGCCCAGATTGACACCCTGAACGCCACCGTCACCGACGGCAGCTTCACCGTCCGGGAAGTGACCATTGTCGCGTCCCTCATTGAGAAGGAAACCGCCTCCGCGTCGGAAAGCCCCCGGATCGCCGGTGTTATTTATAACCGTCTGTTCCACTGGGACTACCCCGCCCTGCTGAACATCGACGCCGCCATCATCTACGCCCAGGACGGCGTGTCCGACCATATCGACACCAGTCTGGACAGCCCTTACAACACCTACCTTCACGTGGGTCTGACACCCACGCCCATTGCGAACCCGGGTCTTGCCAGCCTGCAGGCCGCGCTGAATCCCGAGTCCCACAACTATTATTACTACGTGCTGAATCCCGCCACCGGCGCCCATCAGTTCTCCACCACACAGGAGGAGCATGAGCAGTATCGCGCGCAGTTTGCTGCTGCCGCCGCTGCCGCTTCCACACAGTCGGAGGGCGAATGAGAAAGCTGGAATTGCTCAGCCCCGCCGGGGACATGGAGCGGCTGGAAATGGCCGTAGCCTACGGCGCAGACGCGGTATATTTCGCCGGAACAAGCTTTGGAATGCGCTCCTTCGCGGGGAATTTCTCCCCCGAGGAGCTGCCCAAGGCGGTGCGGTACGCCCATGACCACGGCGTCAGGTGTCACGTCACCGTAAACACCATGCCGAGAAATGACGAAATCGTCCGGCTGCCGGAATATCTGGAGCTGTTGGACGACGCCGGGGTGGACGCCCTGATCGTGGCCGACTTGGGTGCGTTCACCCTCGCCGGGAAATATGCCCCGCACTGCGAGCGGCATACTTCCACCCAGCAGTCCATCGCCAATTACGTCTGCGCTCAGGCGTGGTTTGATCTGGGCGCGAAGCGGGTGGTGCTGGCACGGGAATGCAGTCTGGAAGAAATCCGCGCCATCCGTCAGAAGGTAGACCCCGCGCTGGAAATCGAGACCTTTGGCCACGGCGCCATGTGCGTCAGCTACTCCGGCCGGTGCCTGCTGAGCAACTACATGACGGGACGCGACAGCAATCGCGGCGCCTGCGCCCAGCCCTGCCGGTATCAGTACGCTCTGATGGAGGAAAAGCGCCCCGGGGAGTATTTCCCGGTTTTCGAGGACGAAAAGGGTACTTACATCTTAAATTCCCGGGATATGTGCATGATCGACCACCTGAATGACCTGATGGACGCAGGCGTGGACTGCATCAAAATTGAGGGCCGTGCAAAATCCGCCTACTATGCCGCCATCGTCACGGGAGCCTATCGCCACTGCATCGACGATGTTGCCGCCGGTAAAGAGTTGGACCCCATCTGGCGGGACGAGGTGGATCACATCTCCCACCGCATCTACTCCACCGGCTTCTATTACGGCGAGCCGGGGCAATACATAGCTTCCTCCCGGTACATCCGGGAGTGGCAGATCGTGGCGAAGGTAGAATCCTGCGACGAAAACGGACTGGCGGTGTGCCGCCTGAACAACAAATTCCGCGCGGGAGACGCGCTGGAAGTTGTCGGCCCCGACGTGCGCCCCTTCCCCATCACCGCCCCGATTATGGCCGATCTGGAAGGCAACCCGGTAGAAGAACCGCGAACCCCCCAGATGAAATTCACCATCCAGCTGCCAAAGGCCGTCCCGCCCATGAGTATGCTCAGAAGAAGCGTTGACCTTTCCCCGAAATAGTCAAAAACACCGAACGTCGAATCGTTCGGTGTTTTTTCGTATAAAGCCCGCATTACTGCGGTACTTTTTTTCGTTTTTCCGGGAATTTGTGAATCAGAAGTGCCAGCAGAATCGACATACCAAGGCAGAACAGGAACACAGCCGCATTTTCCGACTGGGAAAGTGTCTCGTTTCCGTGAACGACCGCATACTGCACAAGAAACACATTGTGGATCAGGAAGCACTCAAAGGAAATGTCTCCCAAGCACACCAGCGGTTTCCAGCGGAACAGGCTGGATACCCAACCCATACCGCAGGTAAACACGCCGATCAGCACCAGATTTGGCAGGAGCCATGTGAAAATTCTGCTTCTCCATGGACTTCCGGCGCGGGAAAGCATGAAAAACCAATAGCCGAGCGCGCCAACTTCCAGTACCGTGAACACTATCCGCGCCGTGTTTCCCTGCTTCAGGTGCGGTTTCAGGGTGCAGACCAGCATTCCAAGGAGCATCCCGCCGAGGTATTCGCCCATTCTGGCTGGCGGGAAAATGTACTGCCAGTAATCCATGTCGAGATTCTTTGTTAAGTAGCAGTAAACGGCCGTCAGGAATAACGTTCCCACCAGCGCACACGACAGCAGCAGCCATCCCTTTGGACGCCGGTTGATTTTATTCAGCAGGAACATGACGGGAAGATTGAAAACAGACAGGAACATCAGAGTGGACAGGAACCAGCCCACGCCGTTGTAACTGAACGCGCCCTCCGCAGACCATGACTGCACCAGCAGAAGGTTCCGCACAAGCTGCCCCGGAAATCTCTGAACGTCAAAAAGCGCGGTCAGGCTCTCCGTGTTGGTATAGAGGAAAAGGTACAGCGTCGTAAACAAGTACAGGGGATAGATTTTTTCACCTTGCGCCACAGGTACTTCCCTTCCTCCCGCCAGCTTAGCCGGATATCCTTGTCAGAGGAAGCAAGCGCCGTCACCAGACCGCTGAGCATGAAGAAAAAGCTGACCGCCGCAGTGGAACAGTGAGAAGTCGGATATTTGAAAAACAGCCATTGCTCGCCATGGCACACAAACACATTGAAAAACGCCCAGAACCGCAGAAACTGCAGCTGATCTTCCCTTCCGGTCCTGGTTGGGGACGCTATCTGTCCCTCTGTCTGCATACGCCGCCCTCCTTTCGACTTTGGGTCAGTTTTTCAGGCTTTGCAGCGGCGCGGGAATTCTGCCGCCGCGGGCTATGAAGTCCTCGCTGGCCTTGTCGTGCACCGGCATCACCGGGGCGCTGCCCAGCAATCCGCCCATTTCCACCCGGTCGCCTACGGTCTTGCCGGGGGCGGGGATGATACGCACGGCGGTGGTCTTGGTGTTCACCATGCCGATGGCCGCTTCGTCCGCAACGATGGCGGAAATGGTCGCCGCAGAGGTATCGCCGGGGACCGCGATCATGTCCAGTCCCACGGAGCAGACACAGGTCATCGCCTCCAGCTTGTCAAGGCACAGCGTGCCGCCTTCGGCGGCGGCGATCATGCCCTCGTCCTCGGACACGGGGATAAACGCGCCGGACAGGCCGCCCACATGGTTGGACGCCATGACGCCGCCCTTTTTCACCGCGTCGTTCAGCATGGCAAGGGCAGCCGTGGTGCCGTGGGTGCCGCAGACCTCCAGCCCCATTTCCTCCAGAATCCGGGCAACACTGTCTCCCACGGCGGGAGTGGGCGCAAGGCTCAAATCCACGATTCCGAAGGGTACGCCCAGACGGCGGGACGCTTCCTTGCCCACCAGCTGACCCATACGGGTAATCTGGAAAGCGGTCTTTTTGATGGTTTCGGCCACCACGTCAAAGGGCTGACCCTTCACGTTCTGCAAAGCGTGGTACACCACGCCGGGGCCGGAAACGCCCACATTCAGCACGCACTCCGGCTCGCCCACGCCGTGGAACGCACCGGCCATGAAGGGGTTATCCTCCACGGCGTTGGCGAACACCACCACCTTGGCGCAGCCAAGGCCGTCGTTATCCGCAGTCAGCTCGGCGGTTTTCTTGATGATTCGACCCATTTCCGCAACGGCATCCATGTTGATGCCCGCTTTGGTAGAGCCAACATTCACGCTGGCGCATACCCGCTCGGTGGCAGCCATGGCCTCGGGGATGGAGCGAATCAGCTTCCAGTCTCCCGTGGTGCAGCCCTTCTGCACCAGAGCGGAAAAGCCGCCGATGAAGTTGACGCCGCAGGTGATCGCCGCCGCGTCCAGTGTTTTCGCGATCTCCACATAGGAATCCGTCTCGCAGGAACCGGCCACGATGGAGATGGGCGTAACGGAAATCCGCTTGTTGACAATGGGAATTCCGAATTCCTTCTCGATGTCCTCGCCGACCTTCACCAAGTCTTTGGCGCAGCGGGTGATCTTCCGATAAATCTTATCGCAGCAGGTCTTCAAATCCGGGTCGCAGCAGTCCAGCAGACTGATGCCCATGGTGATGGTTCGGATGTCCAGGTGCCGCTTGTCGATCATATCCTGGGTTTGCAGGATGTCCTTCTGATTCAGCATGGCCTGTCCCTCAAATCCGGTGCATGGCTTCAAAGATGTCCTCACGCTGCACGCGGATGGACAGTCCCATTTCCTTGCCGATCTCGTCCATGCGGGTGACAAGCTCTCCCAGCGGCACATTGCACGCGGAGACCTCCGTCGCCATCATCATGGTGAAATAGCCCTGCATAACGGTCTGGCTGATGTCCAGAACGTTGACGTTGAAGTCCGCCAGAGCGGTGCAGACACCCGCGATGATGCCCACCCGGTCTTTTCCGACTACGGTTACGATTGCTTTCATCTTTTTCTCCTTCCGTCCGGGACCGCGGCCTGCGCCCGTCCACCGGACTGTCAAATATGGGGATTATACCTCGTAATCTGCTGCCACCCGGCTGTCCAGCAGGTGGAAGAAATGGGTCTTGGCCTCCTGATGCAGGGGATGCACGGCATAATTTTCCAGCGCTTCCCGGCTTTCAAACTCGGAATACAGGGCGTAATCCATGCCGTTGAACGCCTGACGAATCTCCAGATGCAGCAGACCCGGAATTTTTCCCACCAGCGGCTCCAGAACGGACGCGATCAACTTCACGGCCTCGGTCTTGTCAACGCCCTCTTTCAGGGTGTACAGTACGATATGCTTTACCATAATTATCCTCCTTATACGAGTTTTTAATAAAACGCTTAAAAGCGTTTTATTAGGCCGCAGGATTGCGGCCAGCGGCCGCTGCCGCTAAAAAACGAAGTCAATACATTTCTTACCGCCGCCCAGGCGGTCTGCCATGAAACGGCTTTCATAAAATGATGAAATCATTTTATGAAGAAATAGTATTATCGGTTTACCGCCCGCTGCGGAAATCCGCAAACGCGGCGTATTTTCTTATTTAACAAAACACCGGGGCTACATGCGCAGCCCCGGTGTTGCATCACAAATTACTCGGCGTCCTCTTCAGGCTGTTCCAGCAGAGCGCGGATAGACAGGGAGATACGCTTGTTCTCGGAGTCCACATCGGTGATCTTGACCTTCACATCCTGACCCTCGGACAGAACATCCTCGGGCTTGCCGATACGGCGGTCAGCGATCTGGGAAATGTGAATCAGGCCGTCCACGCCGGGCAGAATCTCAGCGAAGGCACCGAAGGTCATCAGCTTGACGATCTTGGCGTCCACAACGTCGCCCACGGAATACTTGGTCATGAACTGATTCCAGGGGTTCATCTCAGCGGTCTTGTAGCCCAGAGAAATCTTGTGCTTCTCGGGGTCGAAGGAAATGACGTAAACGTCGATCTCGTCGCCGACCTTCACAACATCAGCGGGAGTCTTGATGCGGTTCCAGCTCAGTTCGGAAACGTGAACCATGCCGTCCACACCGCCGATGTCCACGAACGCGCCGTAAGAAGTCAGGGACTTGACGGTGCCGTGGTACTTCTTGCCCACTTCAATCTCGGACCAGATCTTCTCCTGCGCGGCCTTGCGAGCCTCGGAGTTGACGGCGCGGATGGAGCCGATAACACGGCGGCGGGCACGGTTGACCTCAGTGATCTTCAGCTGCACGGTCTTGCCGACCATACCGGCCATGTCGCCGCCCTTGGCGATGCCGGACTGGGAAGCGGGAATGAACACCCGGATGCCCTTGACATTGGCGACCAAACCGCCCTTATTTTCCTCGGTGATGGTGCCTTCAACAGTGGTCTTGTTCTCTGCCCATGCGGTCATGTCGTCCCAGACCTTCAGGCCGTCCAGCTTCTTCTTGGACAGCTGCACGGTGCCTTCCTGATCGTTGACGCGAACGACGAAGACCTCGATCTCGTCGCCAACTTTCAGGATGTCTTCGGGCTTCACGGAAGGATCGGTGCTGACTTCGTCATAAGGGATGTAGCCGGCATGCTTGGTGCCGAGGTCGACCTGGACTTCGGTGTTGCCGATTCCGGTCACGGTGCCGATAACCTTATCTCCTGTATTTAAAGTCTTGATGGACTGCTCGAGAAGCTCCGCGAAGTTCTCCTCCTGTACAGTCTCAACATTCGTGATTTCGCTCATAGTCTTGTTGACCTCCTTTATAATCCACGCCGGCGTCGACGCACCGGCAGTGATTCCAACATCGCTGACACCGCGAAAGTCCTCGGGACGCAGCTCGGAAGCGTTGTCCACCAGAAAGACCCGGCCGCAGTGTTCCCGGCAAATCATAGCGAGACGGCCTGTGTTGGAACTTTTGGGGTCTCCCACAACGACCATAGCCTGACAGATTTCACTCAATTCAGCTGCTTCGCTTTGCCTATACTCAGTTGCTCTACATATTGTATCAAAAATTTTCAGGTTAGTAAACTGTTTTTTTGCAAATTCACCGCACATTTTCCACAAAGATTCAGTCAAAGTCGTTTGTGAAACCATGCAAATTGACGATTTCTTAAGATTTTCTTTGGAATATGCCCAGTTTTTCAGATCGTCAAGGGTCTCAAAAACCCGGCAGTCCCGGCACCATCCGGCAATGCCCTCCACCTCCGGGTGGGTGGGCGTCCCGATGATGACAGGCAGCTGCCCTTCTTCCTCGGCGCGGCTGACGATTCCGTGGATGCGTTTGACGAAGGGACAGGTGGCGTCGATGATCTCCACGCCCCTGCGCTGCAATTCCTCATATACCGCCCGACTGACGCCGTGGGAACGGATAATGACCGTCTGGCCGGGGCAAGCCTGCTCAGGGGCGTCGATCACCTCCACACCCAAGGCGCGGAATTTGTCCACGACGTGGTGATTGTGAATGATCGGCCCCAGCGTGACCACCTTTTTCCCCGCTTTTGCCGCCTGCTCCACCAGCTCCACCGCCCGACTGACGCCGAAGCAGAACCCGGCGCTTTTCGCGACCCGGACGCTCATAGCGTCACCTTCCGGGCAATGATCTCCTTCATCGCGGCGATAACGCCGTCGATGTCCAGCTCAGAAGTGTCCAGCTTGACGCTGTCCCGCGCCATTTTCAGGGGAGCGATCTCCCGGTGGGTGTCCTGATAGTCCCGCTGCTGAATGTCCTTGAGAATTTTATTGTAGTCCGCCTTCTGTCCCCTCGCAATCAGCTCGTCCGTGCGGCGCTTTGCCCGCACCTCCGGGGTCGCGGTGAGGAAAATCTTTACCGTGGCCTTGGGCAGTACCACGGTGCCGATGTCCCGGCCGTCCATGATGACGTTGTGCTTCTCGGCCATTTCCCGCTGCATGTCCAGCAGCAGGTCCCGGACGATGGCGTGGGCAGAAACGAGACTGGCCTTCTGGGAAAGGTCGGGGGTGCGGATATCGCCGGTCACGTCCATGCCGTTCATGATCATGTGCTGGACGCCCTCGTCGTCATACTCAATGCCAATGGTCAGCTCGTCGATGTAGCGGGTGATGCCGTCGATGTCCTTGGGACTGACGCCCCACAGGTCAAAGAAATAGGCCACGGTGCGGTAAATCGCCCCGGTGTCCACGTAGTAAAAGCCCAGCTCTTTTGCAAGTCTTCGGGCGATGGTGGACTTTCCCGCCCCGGCAGGGCCGTCGATGGCGATGGAAATTGGTTTTGCCATATAGATTTCCTTCCTTCTATCTCTCTGAGCGCAGCTTGCTCAGGGCGTTTGCTTCTCTTGCGACCACCTCGTCGGGGGTCAGGTTCAGGCGCTTTCCCGTTTCCTCGGGGCTTAGGGGCATTCCGCCCTCCAGACCAAACCGCAGGGAGATCAGCTTCGCGTCGGTCTCGCCAAGCACCGACATCAGCTCCATGATGCGCTGGCGCATCTGGAAATAGGCGGTGTCCTCCACGGCCTGCTCTTCGGCTTCCTTTTCTTCCTCCGGCTCGGGCTGCTTCTTCGCCTGCGCCAGAAGACGGGCGTCGTCCAGCATCTTTTTCACCACGGATGCTTCCTCCGGGCTTATGTGCATGGCCTCGGCGATCTCCTCCAAAGTGGGATTTCTCCCCAGCTCGGACAGCAGCCGCTCGTCTACGGCACGGTAGTCCTCCAGCGCACCACGGAGCTTCTGGCCAACACCGTTGGCTCTCGCCTGCAAAAAGACCGCTTTCGCCATGTAGAACCGAATCCAGTAGTCCCGGTAGGCGTCATAATCCCCCTCCCGGTAGCCCTGAATGGCCTGCCACAGTCCCAGGCTCCCCTCCTGGATCAGGTCCAGCAGAAGCACCCCACAGCCCACGTGATCTTTGGAAAGTTCCAGAACCCGGTGCAACCCCAGATTGGTCAGCGCCTCCATAGCCCGTTCATCCGCCGCCGCGCATTTTTCGGCCAGCGCCTGCTCGTCCCCGGAAGTGGAAAGCTGCGCAACCTCTTCTAAGTACAGCCGCAGGGGGTCGTTGGGTTCCAGTTCCTTGGGGTTCAAGCCCTTTTCCACCAGCTGCGCTTCCTGACGCAGACGCAGAGCCGCCTCTCCGCTGCCCGACGTTTTGGGGAGGTCAAAAACATTCAGATTCAGGCCGCCGTCCTCCAGTGCCTGAAGGGCATCCTCCACGACCTGCTCGTTTTCTTCCTCCAGCATGGTCAGAAGGTTCGCGGCCGAAACCGTATCCCCTGCCCGTTTGGTTCGCAGAAAGGCTTCCCAAGGGCTGTCCTCAAAGGAAAAATCCAGATCATTCATTCAAGAAATCCTCCAATCCAAGACTGGTACCCATTTTTTGCAGCTTGTCCATGGCCTGACGCTCGATCTGGCGCACCCGTTCCTTGGAAATGCTCAGCTTTTTTCCGATCTCCTCCAAAGAATAGCAGTTGCCGTCCTCCATGCCGAAATGCAGCCGCAGGATCTGCTGCTGGCGCTCGTTCAGCGTACTCAGAAGCTGGTCCATTGTCTTGTCCAGCTCCCCGCGCACCACTTCCTCATAGGGCTGGGGCGCCTGCGCATCCTCCAGCAGAGATTGCAGGGCTGTGCCGTCGTCATCCCCCGTGGGAACGTCCAGCGAGCAGATGTCCGGCGTCAGCTGGGTCAGCTCCGCCACTTTTTCCTCGGGCAGGCCGCACTTTTCCGCGATCTGCGCGGCGGTGGGTTCCTCCCCCAGTTCCTGACGCAGGGCGGTGCGCACCGCTTCGATCTTCCGCATCCGCTCCGCCGTGTGCAGCGGCACCCGGATGGCGCTGCCGTGGTTCATCAGGCACCGGGTCACCCCCTGGCGAATCCACTTGGTGGCATAGGTGGAAAACCGGTAATCCTTGGTATAATCAAATTTCCGCGCCGCCACCAGAAGGCCGATACTGCCCTCCTGAATCAAGTCCATCAGCGCAACGCCCCGTCCGGCGTACTCTCTCGCGATGGACACCACCAGACGCAGATTGGAATTGACCATCTGGCGAATGGCGCTCTCGTCTCCCTGCGCGCAGCGCATGGCAAGCTGACGCTCTTCCTCCGGCGTCAGACGGGGATACCGCCGGATCTCATTCAGGTATTGGCGCACATCGTCCTCGCCGGCACTCACCGGAGAATTCTCTAACAGCTCTGTCATGCTTTCATTCCTTTTCTTTCCTTCATTCGTTCCCGCACCGCCAGCAGGTCGTCCTCCGTCGCCACTTTGGACGCCTGATACTCGTTCTGGATGGTGCGGATGCAGTCCGTCAGCGCCTGCTCGTTCACAGGCCCCTGCTGTCTGTGCAGGATGCCCGCAATGTGGGATATTTCCTCCGGCGTCAAGTCCGTCAGTCCTGCGAGGGAAACGTCCAGTCCCTGCTCATGGCGCTGTTTTAACTGGGCGTAAACCCGTCCCAGCAGCTCTGAGGAGAACATCTCCGCTTCCAGGCCGCCGGTGCTGTCCAGCAGGGCGCTTTCCCGCAGAACCAGCGACAGAAGCATTTCCTCCGCCATGGCGGATTTCATGTTGGTATAGCGGATGTCCCGGCTCTTGGGCTGCAGATTCCGGGCGGGAGACAGGTCGATCTTCTCCTGCTTTTTCTTCTCCTGATAGACCCGCCGTTTCCACGCCCGCTGAATTTCCATCTGCATGGCGTCGGCGCTGATTTTCGCGGCCTCCGCCACCCGCCCGCCGTAGACATCCCGCTGGACGGCACTGGGCAGGGAGCCGATCAGGTCGGCGGATTCCTGCAAATAGCGAACCTTCTGGTCGTCGTCCCGCAGGTCGTATTTCCGGGCAATGGCGGCAAGCTGGTATTCCACCCGGTTGGAGGATTCCTCCAGCAGAATTTTAAAACGGTCGGCACCGTACTTTTTCAGGAACTCGTCAGGGTCCTTGGCGTCCCGCATTTTCAGGACCTTGACCTGCAATCCCGCCTTTTCCAGCATGGGGATCGCCCGCTGAGTGGCGTTCTGTCCGGCGGTGTCGCCGTCGTAGATCAGCACCACCTGATCGGTGTACCGGGACAGCAGCGCCGCGCCGTCGTCCGTCAGGGCAGTTCCCAAAGATGCCACCGCGCAGTCAAATCCATACTGGTGCAGGGCGATGGCGTCCATGTACCCCTCCACCAGAATCAGGTAGCCCATTTTGCTTTTCTTGGCGTAATTCAGGGCAAACAGGTTTTTCCGCTTGTTAAAAATCAGGGTTTCCGGGGAATTTAAGTATTTGGCGGCGTTTTTGTCCCGGTCGTTCATAATGCGCCCGCCGAAGCCGATGACATTTCCCCGGACGTCGATGATAGGGAACATCAGCCTGTCCCGGAACCGGTCGAAAAGATTGCCGTTCTTTTTGGACACCGTCACAAGGCCGGAGTCCCGCAGCTCCTGATCGGTGTAGCCTTTTTTCCGCATGGCGTCCACCAGATCGCTCCAGCTGTCCGGGGCGTAACCGATGCCAAACTTGGTCAGGGTCGTCTGGGACATTCCCCGCCCCCGGGCGTATTCCAGCGCCGACGCGCCCATAGGTGCGTACAGGCAGCTGTGGAAAAACCGCGCCGCTTCCTTGTGCAGCGCCCAGAGCCTCTCCTGCTGGCGATACCGGGACTGGTACTGCTCGTCCTCAGGGACTTCCAGCCCTGCCCGCTTGGCCAGCGCCCGCACGGCGTCGCCGTAGCTCAGCCCCTCAATTTCCATCTCGAAATTGATGACACCGCCGCCCTTGTGGCAGCCGAAGCAATAGAACATGCCCTTGTCCGGTGTAACGGAGAAGGAAGGTGTCTTTTCTCCATGGAAGGGACACAGGCCAAACAGGTTGGAGCCGGAACGCTTCAGCGTCACGTACTGCCCCACCACGTCCTCAATCGGGTTCCGCGCGATCACTTCATCAATAAATGCCGGTGGAAATGGCATGGTCTCCCCCCTTCGTCAAACTTCTTTACAAATTCTCAACCGTGAACCTGCCATCCCATGGGGATGAAGATCTCCCGGAACTTTTCGACGGCGTAATTGTCCGTCATTCCCGCTATGTAGTCGCACACCGTGCGTTCCATGCCGTCGAAGCTCAGCTGGGGCTGAAAATCCTCGGGCAGCGCTTCCGGATGGGCGATGTAGTATTCAAACAGCCGCTTCAGCATATCCTTTGCCTTGCTCTCCTCGCCCTTGGCCACCGGATTGCGGTAGACATTGGTAAACATGAACGAGCGCAGCTCCTTGAGCGCTCTGTCCACGTCGGGAGACAGACAGACTTTCCCGAATTCCCGGGAGGTGCGGATGGCATCGCAGACAAGTGTGTTGATCCTGTCCCGGTGGCTGTGGCCCAGCACGTCGGTGATTTCGATGGGAATGTCGTCGTCGGTGAGGATGCCCGCCCGGATGGCGTCGTCAATGTCGTGGTTGACGTAGGCGATCTGGTCAGAGCGACGCACGGCCTGCCCCTCCAGCGTCTCCGGCCAGTAATCCCCGGTGTGACCCAGAATGCCCATGCGGACTTCATAGGTCAGATTCAGCCCCTGACCGTCCTTTTCCAGAATGTCCACCACTCGCAGACTCTGCTCATTGTGGCGGAAAGGCTTGCCAAGGCACTGGCTCAGAACGTCCTCCCCGGCGTGGCCGAAGGGAGTGTGTCCCAGGTCATGCCCCATGGCAATGGCTTCCGCCAGATCTTCGTTCAGCCCCAGCGCCCGTGTGATGGTTCCAGCAATGCGGCTGACCTCCAATGTGTGGGTCATCCGGGTGCGGTAGTGGTCGCCCTCAGGCTGCAAAAACACCTGCGTCTTGTGCATCAGGCGGCGGAAGGACTTGGAATGGACAATGCGGTCAATGTCCCTCTGGTAACAGGTACGCACGTCCTCCGCCCGGGGTTCTTCAAACCTCAGACGTCCCCTGCTCTGGTCGGCGAAGGCCGCCAGAGGATTCAATCGCTTATGCTCCTGCCATTCCAGTTCTTCCCGCACAGTCATGGTAATTCCCTCATTCCTTGTAGAAAATGACATCCGCTTTTTCTGCTTTCGTTCATGCAGTCTCCACCGGGAACGCCCGGTATTCCTGCCCGGTCTCCATGCCCTCCACGGTTCCGCTGGACAGGTCGGTGAGTTTTTCCAGAAAGGCGCTGACCTGTCCCTCCGGGAACAGCAGCTCCAGCTCCACCTCCGCGCCGAAATCCGTCTTGCGGAGAATGCCCCCAAAGGCGGCGGCTTCCAGTTTGACCCGCTCGTAGAAGGGGTAGGGGCACGGCACGTACACCGCCGTCCATACCCGCTTCATGGATTTGCCCGCAGCGTCCACGGCGATTTTCGCGCCTTTTGTGTAAGCCCGCACCAGTCCCCCGGCGCCCAGAAGAATGCCGCCAAAGTACCGGGTCACCACGCACACCACGTTAAAAAGACCTTCCCGCTGCAAAACCTGCAGCATGGGCATTCCCGCAGTGCCGCCGGGTTCGCCGTCGTCGGAGAAGCGCACCGCGCCGTCTCTGATGATGTACGCCCAGCAGTTGTGGGTGGCGTCGTAGTGCTTCTTTTTCATCTCCTGGATTTTCGCCAGAGCTTCTTCCTCGGTGTCCACAGGCCAGACGCGGCCGATGAAGCGGGACTTCTTTTCCACGAATTCCGCTTCGCCAAATTGGGTGGGTATCAGATACTCGTCCAATCCTCAGCACTCCCCGATGATATATTCCCGGAGTCTGCCGTAGAGGATTCCGTCCACGACGGCCTCGATCTCGATGCCCTCCGGGGTGTAGTCCACTTTTTTGACCTGTGCACCGTCATGCAGCGTCCCCACCATGCCGCCCATGGCATAGGGCAGACGCACCACGATATGGTGCCGGGCATGGTTCAGGGCGCTCTCGATGGCTTTCAGCAGCCCGTCCATATTGATGCCCCGCTTGGCGGAGATGGCAACAATATTCTTCCCCACGGGAATGTCGTCGGAATACACCAGATCGGCCTTGTTGTAGCATTTCAGCACCGGGGTTTCCGGCTTGGCCAGCTGGGAGATCAGCCTGTCCACCACGGCGATATGCTCCTCCAGATGGGGGTCGGAAGCGTCAATGACGTGCAGAAGCAGGTCGGCAAATTCCAGTTCCTCCAACGTCGCCCGGAAAGCGTCCACCAGATGGTGAGGCAGCTTCGCGATAAATCCTACGGTGTCGGAAAGGATCACGTCCAGATTGTCGGAAACCGTCAGAAGCCGGGAGGTGGTATCCAGCGTGTCAAACAGCCGGTTGTTGGCGGGGATTCCCGCGCCGGTGAGCTGATTGAGCAGGGTGGATTTTCCCGCGTTGGTGTAGCCCACAATGGCCACCACCGGAACGGAATTTTTCATTCTCCGCTCCCGCTGGACGGAGCGCACCTTGCGCACCTGTTCCAGTTCTTCTTCCAAGCGGTTGATGCGCTCCCGGATATGCCGCCGGTCAGATTCCAGCTTCGTCTCGCCGGGGCCACGGGTGCCGATACCGCCGCCCTGCCGGGAAAGGCTCGTACCCATGCCGGACAGCCGGGGCAGCAGATATTTGTACTGCGCCAGCTCCACCTGAAGCCGGCCTTCCTTCGTCTTTGCCCGCTGGGCGAAAATGTCCAGAATCAGGGCGCTCCTGTCCAGAACGGGAAGCCCGATAATTTCCTCCAACGCCCGGATGTTGCCGGGAGAAAGCTCGTTGTCGAAAATGACCATGGTGGACTGGGTCGCTTCCGCCAGCATCCGCACCTCCTGCGCTTTTCCCTCGCCGATGAAGCTGTGGGAATCGGGGGTATGGCGGTTTTGCAGCACCTTGCCCGTGCAGAAGCCCCCTGCGGTCTCCAGGAGGTCTTCCAGCTCGTCCAGTGTGCTTTCGGTGGCGGTATCTTCCTCAGCAAAGCAGTCCGCGTTCAGTCCCACCAGAACCGCCCGTTCCTGCGTCTGTTTATCAAATCTTTCTTCCATGTTACCTCCGTTTTTCTCATGGGAAACCCCGGTTTCTCCTCCGGCGGCACTTCCCCTCATATCATTTCTTCTATTATACCACACATCCGCGCCGCGAACAACCACAAAATACAAAAATCCCGCACTGCATCACGCAGTGCGGGATTTGCGGGTCTTACTTCAGGCCAAACCGCTTGTTGAACCGATCAACACGTCCACCGGTGTCAACCAGCTTCTGCTTGCCGGTATAGAAAGGGTGGCACTTGGAGCAGATCTCAACACGAATGTCCTTCTTGGTAGAACCAGTGGTAAAGACATTGCCGCACGCGCAGCGGATGGTGGTCTGTTCGTACTTGGGATGGATACCTTCCTTCATTTCGTTCACCTCTTTCTTATCAGTTAAAGGGCACAGTAGCCCCGGGCAATCTTTAATCGCCCGGATATCATATCATAAAGTGTCGGAGAATGCAAGCACTTTTTTCGATTTTTTCAAAAAATCGAAAAATCGTGGTGCATCAGCGGTTTTTCCGATCAGAATGCCCAGTTGCCGCTGCGGAAAATGGGTACGACCCTGCCGTCCTCGCAGATGCCGTCGATGTTCATGCTGTCGCAACCGATCATGAAGTCCTCGTGGATCATGGAATCATTGATGCCCAGCGCCCGGCACTCGTCCAGCGTCTTATTCTGGAAATCCTTGATGGTGTCGGCAAAGCCCATGCCCAGCGCCAGATGGCAGGCGGCGTTCTCGTCGAACAGGGTGTTATAGAACAGGATGCCGCTCTCCGCAATGGGGCTGTGCTGGGGCACCAGCGCGCACTCGCCCAGATAGGACGCGCCATCGTCCATGGCGATCATGGTCTTGAGCAGCTCCTCGCCCTTCTCCGCCTTGACCTCCACGGCCTTGCCCTTTTCAAAGCGGACGGAGAAATTCTCGATGAGCTGACCCTGATAGCTCAGGGGCTTGCTGGCGTAGACGATGCCCTCGGCTTCGCCCCGCTTGGGAGAGATGAAGCACTCCTCCGTGGGGATGTTGGGGTTGAAGAAGATGCCCTGCAGGCTGGTGTCTCCGCCGCCCTTCCACTCGCCTTCGGGGATCATACCCACGGTCAGGTCGGTGCCGTTTTCGGCGGTGTAGTGCAGGCTGCGGATGTGCAGGCTGTTGAGATAAGCGCAGCGGTCATGCAGGTCGGCGTTGTGCTCTTCCCACGCTTTCACAGGGTCGTCGGTCACACGGGAAGTGAACAGAATGGCCTCCCACAGCTTCTCCATGGCGGTGCCGGTGCGCATTTCTGGGAACACCTTCTTCGCCCACGCCGCGCCGGGGACGGCGGCAATGCACCACTGATCCTTGTTTTCCAGCTGATCGCTGTAGGGCTTCACGATGGGATAGCGCAGCTGACGGGACTTGGCGAGCTTGCCCATGTTGATGCCCTTCAGGCCGTCGGGGTCTTCGGACATCAGGTGGATGCGGCAGGGGATCACGTCCACATAGTGCTGCAATCTGGCCTTCTGCCACTCGGGCACCTCACCCAGCGTTTTGACGGACTGGTGGCGCACATGGAGCTTCTGCAGAGGCTGGTAATTCCACTCCACCGTGACCTTCTTCGCCTTGGCCTTATAGGCTTCCTCCACGACCATCTGGACGAATTCCGGCTGGTCGAGATCGGCGTAAATCAGCACCTCCTGCCCCTTCTGGACATTGACGCCGCTGCGGACGATCAGGCGGGCATATTCTCTTAAGACTGTTTTCTTCATAAAATGTGTCTCCTTTTCCTTAAAATTCCGGGAAAGCCAAACTTGACGGCTCCCAAAAATTTCCCAGGCTTTCGCTATAGTAGCAGATTTTCCTCAAAAGGTCAATGCCTGTTGCAATCCATTCAAAAATCGTTTATAATCACGTCAAATCCATTCTCCAGTTTTTGCCGGGACGCGCCGCATTATGCACATTCCCGGGCTGGTCATCAAGAGAGGTATCCTTATGCTTACAAAAGAAGAATTTCAGCAGAAGATTCAGGAGGGCGTCCACATTCTGGACGGCGCCACCGGCTCCAACCTCCGCGCCGCCGGAATGCCCAAGGACTGCTGCACCGAGCAGTGGGTGCTGGAAAACCCGGAACCTCTGGTCGCGCTCCAGCGCGCCTACGCCGCCGCGGGCAGCCAGATCATTTACGCCCCCACCTTTCAGGCGCAGCCCATCGCCCTGAAAACCGTGGGCATGGACGCCCAGACGGAGAAGATCAACGAAGCGCTGGTTGCTCTGTCCCGCTCCGCCGCCCCCGGATGCCTCATTGCGGGCGACCTGACCACGCTGGCCGTTTACTGCGAGAGCTGGAATCCGGACTGCTTCGACCTGCTGGTGGAGAATTACCGCCGCCAGATCCGCGGTCTGATCGACGGCGGAGCCGATCTGCTCATCGGCGAAACCCTGCTTTACGCGCAGGAGGCAGAGGCCATTCTCACCGCCGCCGAGCTGGAAGGCGCGGGAGCCGCCATGTACACCTTCACCATGCAGTCGGACGGGGCTCTGTTCTCCGGGGCGGACGGCGGAAAGGTGCTGCGCGATCTGGAAGCGGCTGGTGCGGCCGCCGTTGGCTTCAACTGCGTGGCGGCGGACGTGCTGACACCCCATCTGGTGTCAAAGCTTCGCCGCAGTGTGAAGATTCCCCTGATCTGCAAGCCCAATGCAGGCATCCCCACCATCAACGACCAGGGCGTCGCGGAATACGCCCAGACACCGGAAGAATTCGCCGGAATCATGCGTCAGTGCCGGGACAACGGTGCCGCATTGCTGGGCGGCTGCTGTGGCACGACCCCGGCGTTCATCGCAGCTCTTACGAAATCGCTATAGATTTGGTGCGTTTTCCCCTCCATTTTCGTTTCCCTTCGCCGGAAATCCTTAAGTTTTTCCAAAAAGCGGGCGTTTCGCCCGCTTTTCTTATTGCCAAGCCCGGTGAGGTTTGTTATAATTACATTGTTATGAAAAACAGAATTCATCTCTATGTCAGCCGCAAAAACGCGCTGACCTGGCTGATGGCGCTGTGCATGGTCTGCTCGGCAGTGGCCCGCATTGCGCTCTCCGGTTTGAAAGGGTCCGGAGACGCGCATTTCGTGTGGAGCCAAATCGTTCTGCCAATCGCGGCGGCCTTGCTGTACGCGCTCATCGCCCTCCTGTCCGGAAAAGAACAGTTCTATAAGACCGCCATTCCCGTCTGGCTCATGGCCTGGTACGCAGGTATGACCTTCTCCGCCGGCGTTTCCAGTCGATTGATGGCGTTTCTGTTCTGGGTCGCGGTGATCTTCTTTGCCTTCCTCTACACGGACATCACCGCCGGACGCCGCAAGCACGCCGTGCTGCTGTTGTTTCCCATTCTGTGCTGCCCGCTGCTGTTCCTAATGTATTGCTACCGGGCGTTCCTGCTTCAACACGATTATTACGCGGGCGGCAAATGCTTGCCGGACTTTCTCATGGTTCTGGGAATGCTGATCCTTCTTTTCGGCATCCGGGTGCATCCGGTGGACGAGTACCACCCCACATGGGGCGACCGCACCGACGGACGCCGTCTGCGCACCCTGCCTCCCATGGCGCAGGTTTCCCCCTACATCATGGTCACCCGGAACACCTCGTCCAATCTCTTTGAAGATTCTCTGGAGATCACTCACATTGACCGCTACATCCGCCGCAAGCGCCGGGAGGGTCTGACCAGCTTCGGCATCACCCATGTTCTGCTGGCGGCCTACTGCCGGGGCGTGTGCCGCTATCCCGGCCTGAACCGGTTCCTCGCGGGGCAGAAGGTCTATACGCATGGCGACGACATTCAGTATTGCATGACCGTCAAAAAGGAAATGACCGCCGACTCCCCGGACACCATCGTCAAGGTGCACTTGAATCCCCATGACACCGCCGACGATGTTTACCGCAAGCTGCAATCCGCCGTGGAGAACGTCAAAAACACGCCTCTGGATTCCAGCTTTGACAACACGGCGGGTGCGCTCACGCTGATTCCCGGCGTGTTCCTGAAATTCACGGTGTGGCTGCTGAAAACGCTGGACTATTTCGGGATGCTGCCCAAATTTCTGCTGGAGGTCAGCCCCTTCCACGGCAGCCTGTTCTTCACCTCCATGGGAAGTCTGGGCATTCCGCCCATTTACCACCACCTGTATGACTTCGGCAACCTGCCGGTGTTCGGTGCCTTCGGCATGAAGCGTCGGGCGGTAGAGGTGCAGGAGGACGGCTCCGTGGTGGAGAAAAAGTATGTAGACATCAAGTTCACCATGGACGAGCGGATCGTGGACGGCTTCTACTATGCCGCATTCTTTAAGCATTACCGCCGCATTCTCGCCCACCCCGAAATTCTGGACAACCCGCCCGAGGAAGTGCTGAGCGACATTGACTGACATGAAAGAGCAGATTCTCTCGTTCCTTCCCCCGGAATATCCGTGGAAAGATCGGCTTTTCGTATTTCCCGAGCTGGATTCCACCAATAATCGACTGAAAGTGCTTGCTTCTCAGGGCGCTCCCCACGGCACCGTCCTGATCGCCGACCGCCAGACCGGCGGCCGGGGACGGATGGGACGGTCGTTTCTGTCCCCGCCGGGGGTGGGAATTTATATGAGCATCCTTCTGCGTCCAGAGTGTGCGCCTCAGGAGCTGATGCACCTGACCTGCGCCGTCGCAGCCGCCATGTGCCGGGCGGTGGAATGCGCCGCCGGGCTTCGCCCCGGCATCAAGTGGACGAACGACCTCGTCTGGGGAAAGCAGAAATTCGCCGGAATCCTCACGGAAATGGGGCTGAACACCGCTGGAGGCGTTGATTGGGCGATCGTAGGCATCGGCGTCAACTGCTGCCAGAAAGCGGAGGATTTTCCCCCGGAGATTCGGGACAGAGCCTGCTCCCTCGCCATGGCGGCAGGTCGGGAAATTGACCGCTGCCGGGTCGCCGCCGCCATGATGGAGGCGCTGTGGGAAATGGACGCCTCCCTGTTCACCGGCAAGAAGGACATGCTCCGGTTCTACCGGGAAAACTGCGTCACCATCGGCAAAGAAATTTCCGTGGTGGGCGCGGGAGAAGTCCGCCACGGGCGGGCGCTGGACGTTGACGACGAAGGCGCGCTGGTGATGGAATTTCCCGATTCCCATGTGGAGGCTGTCAACGCCGGGGAGGTCAGTATCCGGGGAATGTATGGGTATATCTGACAAAGCTCTGCCATTGTTTTCAATTTATTCCCAATTTACGTATTGCTTTTTTTAACGACATTGGTTATACTTGGAGTGTGAAAATCACAGCGCCGCAGGTCTGCGCCGCTGTCCAAAAAATTCTGGAGGTCATTTCCATGAAAGCATTCAATGTAATCGTAAAAGTCCTGGCCGCTCTGGCTGCCGTTGCCGGTGCCGTCTACGTTGTTGCTACCTACGGCGATCAGATTGTCGCATGGGCGAAGAAGATTTTCGCTTCCCTGCCCAAGTGCCCCTGCTGCAAGGAAGAGCCGAAGGCCGTCGAAGAGACTGCCGCTGAGGAAGCTCCTGCCGAAGAGCCCGCAGAGGAAGTTCCCGCCGAAGCTCCCGCAGAGGAGGCCCCTGTTGAGGAAGCCCCTGCCGCCGAGGTTGCCGCGAACGAGCCCGTTGCCGAAGAGGCTGACTTCGCCGAGTAATTTTATTTTATACGCAAAAATCCCGGAAAGCTGTCGCTTTCCGGGATTTTTTCTTTCACTATTTCAGCTCCACCAGAACGCAGCTTCCCTCGCCGCGTATCGTGTGGTACATGTTGTCCTCCACAACGGGCAAGTCCATTTCCCGCAAATCCACATCCGGATTCCACACAACGTTCCGCATGCCATAGTAGCAGTAGAACCCATATTGGGTCAGGTCGTCTCCCCCGCTGAAGGTGCCGGGGATGAGACGGTTCAGCATCTGGTAGTTTTGCGGCATGTTCCGCAGAACCGGCGCGTTTCCGATGGAGCCGGACAGCTGCACCGTCACCGGCGTATCGGATTGGAACGCTTCCATTTCCTGCAAATCCGAAATCACCAGCTGGGTGCGGAAATCCGTGTAATCCTTCTGAACGCTCAGGGCGTTTCCGTAGGTGAAGGCGAACACGAAAAAGACCCAGCTGAGAACCACCGCCGGTATCTTAAGGGAGAAGCGCTTCTTCCCTTCCGCCGCCGTCATGCCGAACACGGTAAGCAGCACGCCGAAGCCATACATTGCCCGGGGTGCGAACACCGTGGCGGCCAGTGCGGGATACAGTCCAAAGCACATCAGCCCCATCAGGACAAGCGCCGCGGCAGTCATGGCGATGGCCGGAACTGTCTTCCGCCGGGAATCCAAAACCACGCGAACGCAGAAAGCGATCACCGCCAGCACCGCCGCAATCAGCCAGAAGGGCTTGAAATCCGACAGAACCAGAGAATAGTAACTCCGCAGATTTTTCAAAAAGTGGGCAATCAGCTCCCCCGCCGAGGGCAGAGCGTTGCCCACATAACTGGTGTCGGCGGGAATCATGATAACCAGCTTGAAGAAGATCAATCCCAGTGCATACCCCGCCGCAGATTTCAGGCAGAAAAGCCCGACCTCCCGGATGGATTCCCCACGGTTCCACATCCGCAGTGCCAGTGCGACCACCAGCATGGGGAAAATCCCCGCCGCCGCCTGATAGCTGGTGCATACCGCCAGAATCCCCAACCCGGACGCAAGCACATACGCCGCGGTGTTCCGGTTCCGGCACAGCAGCGGCACCACCGCCGCCAGCACGGAAAGCGCCATATACGGCGCGTCAAACCGAAAGCTGACACAGCCAAGGAAATAGGGATTCAGCCCCAGAATCGACAGCACCGCCAGTTCCCAGCCGGAAAATGTCGTCCGTTCATAGACAATATACCCCATGAGTATCCCGGACACTGCCATGATGAGCATGGCAAGGATCTGGGGCAGCGGCGCGGCGTCCGCCAGATAATCGCCTCCATGCACCAGCGTTGCAAGTGCCGTCGAGAGATACCGGCTGAAATAGTCCCACTGCTTGTACCCCAGCGCCGCCCGGGGGGAATCGTCCATATAGTAGAAATTCGCCCGAAGAATGGCGCTGATGCCCACCACGAAAACGGCAAACAGAATCAGCAGCGCCTTTCCCATGGGGATGCCGGTTTCCCCGGAACGAAGGGTTTCCGCTTTCGTCCTGCGGTAGTCCTCCTGACCGGCGGAGATATAATAGGAGATCACGCACCCCGCCGCCGGAGCCGCCGCGATGGCGAAGAACGCGGCGCAAAGGGGGACGAACTGCCCGTTCTCCATGCCGAGCACCCCCGCCACGCGCTGCATTTTCTGGGAATCGACCCAGTTGTGGTAGAAGTTCACCGCCAGCGCGCCGTTGAACGCAAGGCTCAGAGCCATGTGTACGGGATTGGAAAGCAACGCCCGCACCCTCTGCCGGGAGACGGGCAGCCGCCACACCGCGGCGCACAGCAGCACCGCCGCCACGCCGCACCACACAAAGCCCGGCACCCACGCCGGGACGATCAGCAGCAGAAACGCGGCGCCGGAAAGCATCAGCAGTCCCTTTTCCGGGAAAAATCGTTTTTCTTTCATGTTGTTAGTCCTTTCCCCTACCCTTGGGGACTTTGGGAAGCTCTGACCGTCCGCAAGAGGTTCAGAGCTTCCCCCATAAATCACGCCGTCAGAATCTCCACCAGCATCCGGACGCACTTCTCCATGTCCTCGGTGGGGATGAACTCAAAGCGTCCATGGTAGTTTTCGCCGCCAGTACACAGATTGGGACAGGGCAGCCCTTCGTAGGACAGCCGCGCGCCGTCGGTGCCGCCGCGAATGGGCACTTCCACCGGGTTCATACCCGCCGCGGCCATGGCCTTTTTCGCCCGCTCCACCACATACATACACGGCTCAATGCACTTCTTCATGTTATAGTAGCTGTCCTTGAGGGTCAGTTCCAGCGTTCCCGCGCCGTACTTGCGGTTGATGAAGTCCGCGGCAGCAGTCATGACCGCTTTCTTTTCCTCGAACTTCTCCATGTCGTGGTCGCGGATGATATAGTGCAGCTCGGAACGCTCCACCTCGCCCTTCATGCCCAGCAGATGGAAGAAGCCCTCATAGCCCTCCGTCAGCTCCGGACGCTGCCCAACGGGGAGCAGACTCTGGAATTCCATGGCGATCAGCTGGGAATTCACCATCTTCCCCTTGGCAGAACCGGGGTGGATATTCAGTCCATGGACAACGACCTTTGCCCCCGCGGCGTTGAAGTTCTCATATTCGATCTCGCCCACGGGGCCGCCGTCGGCGGTGTAGGCAAAGTCCGCGCCGAACCCCTTCACGTCGAACCGGTCAGCGCCCCGTCCGATCTCCTCATCAGGGGTAAAGCCGATCTTCAATGTGGCATGCCTGCCGTCCATGGCGAGCAGCTGCTGCGCCGCCGTCATGATCTCCGCCACGCCTGCCTTATCGTCCGCGCCCAGCAGCGTCGTGCCGTCCGTGACGATCAGGTGCTTGCCTGCGTGGTTTTTCAGGTACGGATAGTCCGCTTCCCGCAGGAAAATGCCCTTTTCCTCGTTCAGGCAGACATCCCCGCCGTCATAGGCCACGACCTTTGCCTTGACGTTCGCGCCGGAAGCGTCCGGTGCGGTGTCCATGTGGGCGATCAGGCCGATGGTTGGCAGGTCAGGGTCGCCGGGGACGGTGCCGTAGACATAGCCGTTTTCGTCCATTCTCGCGTCCGCAATGCCCATGCCGCGCATTTCCTCCACCAACGCGGCGGCCAGCGCCTTCTGCTTCTCCGTGGAGGGGCAGGTGTCGGATTCCTCGTCCGACTGGGTGTCAAAGGTCACATAGCGCAAAAAGCGCTCTACAACAGATTCCATGTGGTTCTCCTTCCAATCAAGGTAAAAATAGTATGCCCAAAGGAAAAGAGCCGCCGCCTACTGTGGCGGCGGCTCCTTGCTAAAAAACTTACTTGGCAGCGTTGACCAGCGCGGCAGTGTCCTGCGCGATCATCAGCTCTTCGTTGGTGGGGATGACCCAAACGGTGACCTTGGAGTCATCGGCAGAAATGATGGCTTCCTTGCCCCGGGTGTTGTTCTTCTCGGGATCCAGCTTGACGCCCAGGAATTCCAGGCCCTCGCAGATGCGCGCACGCATGGAAGCGGAATTCTCGCCCACGCCGGCAGTGAACACCAGGCAGTCCAGTCCGCCCAGAGCGGCAGCGTAGGAGCCGATGTACTTGCGGACTTCGTAAGCGAACTTGTCCAGAGCCAGGGCGCAGTTCTCGTTGCCTTCCTCAGCGCCGTTCTCGATGTCGCGGAAGTCGGAGGACACGCCGGACAGCGCCAGCACGCCGGACTTCTTGTTCAGCATGTTCAGGCACTCGTCCGCGCTCATACCGTACTTGTTCATAACGAACTGCACGACAGCGGGGTCGATGTCACCGGAACGGGTACCCATGGGAACACCGGCCAGAGGGGTCAGACCCATGGAGGTATCCTGACACTTGCCGTCCTTCACCGCGGACAGAGAGGAACCGTTGCCCAGATGGCAGTTCACCAGCTTGATGTCCTTGCAGCCCATCAGCTCGATGGCGCGCTTGGTGACATACTTGTGGGAGGTGCCGTGGAAGCCGTAGCGGCGGATGGAGTCATTCTCATAATACTCGGTGGGAATGGCGTAGCGGTAAGCCTTGGGGGGCATGGTCATGTGGAAAGCGGTATCGAACACGGCCACCTGAGGGGTATTGGGCATGACCGCCTGACAGGCGCGGATGCCCATCAGGTTAGCAGGGTTGTGCAGGGGGCCGAGGGGAATGCACTTTTCGATGGCGGCGATGACCTCGTCGTTGATGATGCAGGAATCAAAGAACTCCATGCCGCCGTGCAGGACGCGATGGCCGACGGCATCGATCTCGTCGGTGGACTTGATCACGCCGTCCACGGGATCGACCAAAATGGCCAGAACCGCCTGAATGGCCTCGGAGTGGGTGGGCATGGGGATATCCTTCACGATCTTCTTGCCGTTGGCGTTGTGGGTCAGACGGCCGTCGATGTAGATACGCTCACACAGACCCTTTGCGGACACGGCGCCGGTCTCGGGATCCATCAGCTGATACTTCAGGCTGGAGGAGCCGGCATTGATAATCAGTACATTCATTGGGGAAAGCCTCCTAAATAAATATTTTCTTTTTGGTCAGTTTGTGATATGATAGCCATAGTCGTTGCTATTATAGTGCATTTATCCTGAATTCTCAAGCCCTCAAGGGAATTTTTTCAAAAAAAGGAGGGAGAATTTTGAAAACCGTTGGTATCGTTGCCGAATATAACCCCTTTCATGCAGGCCACCGCAAGCAGTTCGACCGGGTCAAGGCGGAGTTTGGCGGGGAAACCGCCATTGTGTGCGCCATGAGCGGCAATTACGTCCAGCGGGGCGCGCCCGCCGTCATGGATAAAACCCTCCGGGCAAAGGCCGCCGTCGCCTGCGGCGCCGACCTTGTGGTGGAGCTGCCAACCACCGTGAGCCTGTCCTCCGCCGAGGGGTTCGCCGCTGGAGGCGTCGGCATTCTGTCCAAGCTATGCGATACCCTTTGCTTCGGCGCGGAAACCGGCGAAGCAGAGCTTCTGATGGAGACCGCCCGGGCGCTGCTTTCGGAGGACTTTTCTCCCCTGCTCCGCCGGGAACTGGACGGCGGCAAATCCTTCCCCGCCGCCCGCGCCGAGGCTCTCGCGCAGATGGGGCTGTCCGGGGAGATTCTGCGCCGCCCCAACGACATTCTGGCCGTGGAATACTGCAAGGCCATTCTCGCCCAGCGCTCCCCCATGGTTCCCTTTCCCATCCGGCGGGAGGGGTGCTATCACGACCGGACGCCCGACCGGGAAAATCCCTCCGCCACGGCGGTACGACGTCTCATGCTGGAGGGCGGGGCGTGGGGTTCCTTCGTCCCGGAACCTGCACGGGCGATTTTTGAAAACGCGCCCCTGCATAGCCTTGCCGCCGGAGAACGGGCGGTACTCGCCCGGCTGCGCACCATGACCGACGCAGAATTTGAAGCCCTGCCCTACAGTGGGGAGGGTCTGTGGCGCAAATTCATGCACGCCAGCCGCCGGGAAGCCACATTGGAGGACATCCTCACCAGTGTCAAATCCAAGCGCTACACCCGCACCCGCCTTGACCGGATGATGATGTGCGCATACGTCGGCATTACGGCGGAAATACTCGCCGCCCCCGTCCCCTATATCCGGGTGCTGGCCTTCAACGAAAAAGGCCGCGCCATTTTAAGCGCGGTCAAAAAAAGCGGTTTTTTCCGAAACGCCGGAGAAACCGTCCCCCACCCCTATCAGTCGCTGGAACAGCGCTGGGGCGACCTGTACGGACTGTTCGCTCTGGGGCAGCCGGAAGCCCCCGGCGCAGAGCAGCGCCGGAGAATTGTATTTGCGTCGGACTAACGCCTCGGTCCGTGTTGACATTCCCCGTTTTTCATGATATTGTATCCGGAAAATACCCAAAAGGAGAAAAATCCGCAAAAATGTCGTTAAAATTTTCAAAACTGAAAACAACCAACTGTATCGTCGCTTTCCTCAGCTCCGCGCTGCAAGCCTTTGGCATGTACAATATCCACGCCCTGTCCGGCGTGACCGAGGGCGGCGTGCTGGGCGCAACGCTGCTGTTTGACCACTGGTTTGGGCTTTCCCCTGCCGTCAGCAGCTTCGTTCTGAACATCGCCTGCTACGTTCTGGGGTGGAGAACGCTGGGCAAGTCCTTCATCGCCTACTCCGCCATCGCCGCCTGCGGCTATTCCGCCAGCTATGCCATCTGCGAGCTGTTCCCGCCCCTGTGGCCGGGTATCGCGAGCCTTCCCCTTCTGGCCTCCGTGGTGGGCGCATTGTTTATCGGCGTCGGCGCCGGACTTTGCGTCCGGGCGGGCGGCGCCACCACCGGTGACGACGCCCTTGCCATGAGCCTTTCCCATCTGACAAAAATCCCCATTCAGTGGATTTATCTGACCAGCGACCTGATCGTGCTGGGGCTTTCCCTGACCTACATTCCCGTGCGGCGCATCGGCTATTCCCTGCTGACGGTCATTCTGTCGGGGCAGCTGATCGGTCTGATGCAGAGGATCAAAGGCCGCCCGGAAGCCGCTTAATTAACCCTTCAGGCCTCTGGACTGTCTGTCCATGTCCTCTACCACGATGTCGTAGATCTCACCCAGCGACGCGCAGTATTCCAGCACCTTCCATGGCTCGTTTGTATGGAAATGGATTTTGATCAAATCCTCATCGCCCACTGCCAGCAGACAGTCGCCCCTAAAATGCTCCACAAAGTAGTCGTTGATGGCGTCTTCATCCAGATCATGCCCCTCAATGAGCAGCTGGGTGTCATAGCGAAATTCGGTCATAATTATGTCTCCTTTGCTTTCATAAATGTAAGCAAATTATAGCACATCTCCCCCGTGATGGGAAGTGGCTTTTTACACCGCGTCAACCCCCCTCCATGAAAAAACGAGGCTGCCCTTTTGAGCAGTCTCGTTTTGGTTTTCCTACAGGTGCAGAACCCGATCCTTGATCTCCTGGGTGCGTCCCTGGTTCCAGAACTGGGTGCCGATGTAGCCGCAGGTTCGTCTGGCCACGTTCATCTTGTTCTGGTCGGTGTTGCCGCACTGGGGGCAGACCCATATCAGCTTGCCGTCGTCCTCCTTGATCTCGATCTCGCCGTCATAGCCGCAGACCTGGCAGTAGTCGGACTTGGTGTTCAGCTCGGCGTACATGATGTTGTCGTAAATGAACTGCATCACTTCCAGCACCGCGTCGATGTTATTCTGCATGTTGGGGACTTCCACATAGCTGATGGCGCCGCCGGGGGACAGCTGCTGGAACTCTGCCTCGAAGCGCAGCTTGGTAAACGCATCGATGGGCTCGGTCACATGGACGTGGTAGGAGTTGGTGATGTAGCTCTTGTCCGTAATGCCGGGGATCAGGCCGAAGCGCTTTTGCAGGCACTTGGCGAACTTGTAGGTGGTGGATTCCAGAGGTGTTCCGTACAGGGAATAGTCGATATTCTCCGCCGTCTTCCACTGAAGGCACTTGTCGTTCATCTTTTGCATCACGGACAAGGCGAAAGGCTTGGCCTCGTCGTCGGTGTGGGACTTGCCGGTCATGTATTTGACGCACTCATAAAGGCCGGCGTAGCCCAGAGAGATGGTGGAATATCCGCCGTAGAGCAGCTTGTCGATGGGTTCGCCCTTGGGCAGCCGCGCCAGCGCACCGTACTGCCACAGGATGGGCGCGGCGTCGGACAGCGTGCCCTTGAGCCGCTCATGACGGCACCGCAGTGCCCGGTGGCACAGCTCCAGACGGTCTTCAAAGACCTCCCAGAATTTGGTCATATCCCGGCCGGAGGACAGCGCCACGTCCACCAGATTGATGGTGACGACGCCCTGATTGAACCGGCCGTAATACTTGGGCTTGCCCGGCTCGTAGTTTCCGGCTCTGGCCACATTGTCCCAGCCATTGCCGGAACGGTCGGGGGTCAGGAAGCTGCGGCAGCCCATGCAGGTGTAGACATCTCCGTGACCCGGGGTCTCCCCCTTGGAGAGCTTGTACTCCCGCATCTTCTTTTCGCTGATATAGTCGGGAACCATCCGCTTGGCAGTACACTGGGCGGCAAGCCGGGTCAGGTACCAGTAAGGCGTCCCCTCCCGGACGTTGTCTTCCTCCAGAACGTAAATGAGCTTGGGGAAGGCGGGGGTGATCCACACGCCCTTCTCGTTCTTCACGCCCTCGTAGCGCTGGCGCAGGGTCTCCTCGATGATCATGGCGAGATCCTTCTTCTCCTGCTCGTTCTTGGCCTCGTTCAGGTACATGAACACGGTGATGAAGGGCGCCTGTCCGTTGGTGGTCATCAGGGTGACGACCTGATACTGGATGGTCTGAACGCCCCGGCGCACTTCCTCCCGCAGGCGGTCTTCCACCACCTTGGAGATGGTTTCCTCCGCGGGAGAAACGCCAAAGGCGGCCATTTCCCGCTCCACGGTCTTGCGGATCTTCTCCCGGCTGACCTGAACGAAGGGGGCAAGGTGGGTCAGGGAAATGGACTGTCCGCCATACTGGTTGGACGCCACCTGCGCGATGATCTGGGTGGCGATGTTGCAGGCGGTGGAGAAGGAATGGGGCTTCTCGATCAGGGTGCCGGAGATGACGGTGCCGTTTTGCAGCATGTCCTCCAGATTCACCAGATCGCAGTTGTGCATATGCTGGGCATAATAGTCCGCGTCATGGAAATGGATGATGCCGGCCTCGTGGGCGTCCACCACTTCCTTGGGAAGCAGGATACGACTGGTGATGTCCTTGCTGACCTCGCCCGCCATGTAGTCCCGCTGGACGGCGTTGATGGTGGGGTTCTTGTTGGCGTTCTCCTGCTTGACTTCCTCGTTCTGGCACTCGATCAGGCTGAGGATGCGGTCGTCCGTGGTGTTGGACTGACGCAGAAGGCTGCGGGTATAGCGGTAGGTGATATATTCCTTGGCCACCTCGAAAGCGCCGTGGGCCATGATGGCCTTTTCCACCAGATCCTGAATTTCCTCTACGGACGGGCTGCGGCCCATTTCCTCGCAGGCAATCTGGACGCTCTGGGAAATTCTCTCGATCTGCAGCGGGGTCATACGTACCTTCTCGTCCACCGCATCATTGGCCTTGGTCACGGCCATGATGATCTTATCAATGTCGAAAACGACTTCCGCACCGTTACGTTTAATAATCTTCATAGGCTTTTCCTCCTTGGGTTCCCGTTTCTCAATCAATTCGTGCATGGCCTATTATACAATATATTGTGGTTTTGTCAATAGCAAATCACAAAATATAGTATTTTCGTTTTCTACATCAAAAAGTTCCCCATTCTTCCCTCCGCCGCTGCCGGCCTGCGTCGGAGGGAAAGTTCCGTTTTTCCGGCAAACCGCAAAAGAAGGGTTTGAAATATGCCGCGGAATATAGTATAATCCAGAGAAGCGGTCTTTACATAATTCCCCTTTTTTCCCGACCAAAAATGAAAGGAGACTTTTTCATGAAAAAATCTTTCGGCACTTTGCCCTCCGGCGAAGAGACCTTTCTCTACACAATATCCTGTGGTAAGCTGTCCGCCGGCGTCACAGACTACGGTGCGACGCTGGTTTCCCTGCTGGTCCCCGACCGGGACGGCGTACTCGCCGACGTGGTGCTGGGCTACGACGACTGTGAGGGCTACCGCACAGGAAACGGCGCCTGTCTCGGCGCAACCGTGGGTCGGAACGCCAACCGGCTCAAGGGCGCGTCCTTCGATCTGAACGGGAAAACCTACCATATGCCCGCCAATGAGGGCAGCAACAACCTCCACTCCGGCCCGGACTTTTTCTTCCATCGGCTGTGGAAGCTGGTTTCCCACACGGAAAGCGCCGTCACGCTGGAGCTTACCAGCCCCAACGGCGATCAGGGTTTCCCCGGGAACGCCGTCATTCAGGTCACCTACGCCCTGAAAGCGGATGGAGCGCTGCACATTCTCTATAAGGCCGCCTGCGATCAGGACACCGTATTCAATTTCACCAACCACAGCTATTTCAATCTGGCGGGACACGACCGGACCGGCAGAGCCATGGAGCAGCTGCTCACCATTCCCGGGCGCTTCTTCAACCCCGACGACGCCGAAAACATCCCCACCGGCGAGCTGCGGCCGGTGGCCGGAACCCCCATGGATTTCCGCGCGCCCAAGCCCATCGGGCAGGACATCGGCGCGGACTACGAGCCGCTGAAGCTTCAGGGTGGCTACGACCACAACTGGGAGGTCTTCTGCAATCCCTGCGCCACCCTGTCTGACCCGGTCTCCGGCAGGAGCATGAGCGTCTGCACCGACTGCCCGGGCATTCAGCTGTACGCGGGCAACTTCTTAGACGAGACCGGCAAGGGCGGCGTACACTACGGCAAGCGCTCCGGCGTGGCGCTGGAGACCCAGTTCTACCCCGACAGTCTCCACCATCCCGGCTGGCCGCAGCCCATCACCCGTGCCGGTGAGACCTACCGCAGCGAGACGGTATACCGCTTCTCCTGGGATAGCTGAGGAAACTCTGAATAAATCGTCTGCCCCTAAATTACTTGTCCCCTCCCCGATGCTTCCAATTTATGCACTTCCTGACAGGCGGCGCATAAACTGTCCTATGGACAGCCGCGCCCACATTTTCACCAGCGACACCCGCATCGGAGAAGCCGACGGCTGCACGCTCTCTTCCTCCAATCGTCCTACCGCCGTGGTAGAGGTCACTGCCCCCAATCAGGAAGGCGACGTTTTCCCGATACATATTTGGCACATTACAAAGCGGAGGTACTCTCAAGCAGGAGTACCTCCGTTTTCGTTTCTGTCTGTCAGGCTCTCTCCGTATCCAGCCGGTTGTGGGAGAACATCCGCACATTCTGGCTGATATTTCGGTTGATACAGGCCGTGTACAGAATGTCGATCATATTCAGCTGGGCAATTCGGGAGGACATAGCGCCGCTGCGGTACAGTTCCTCCGAAGCCATCACGTTCAGGCAGCAGGCTGCCATCCGAGAAATGGGCGACAACTCAAAGCGGGTAATGGCGATGATGGGCGTTCCCTGCGCCTTCAGATATTCCGCGCAGCGGACAATTTCCTCGGTTCTACCCGAATAGCTGATGACAATCGCCACGTCGTTTGGTTTGGAATTCCGGGCGATGACGTACTGAGAGTGAATGTCCTCGCAGCAGGAGCAGGGCTTGTCGATCCGGAGGAATTTCAGATACGCGTCCTTGGCCACCAGCTGGGAAGCGCCCAGTCCGAACAGAAGGACGGAATCCGCCCGGCAGATCATGTCAACCGCCTGTTCCAGCACCTGCGGCTCCACGAGCTTCACCGTTTCTTCCAGTGACGCAATGTTCCGGTAGGTGATCTTGTAGACGATATCCGAAGTGCTTCCGGCGGTGACGCGGGCATTCCCCTTGGTCTGCTCCTGCGTCCGCACGGCGATCTCAAACAACAGCTGCTTCTGCAGATCCCGGTAGCCCTCAAATCCCAGCTTTTTGCACAGGCGCACAATGGTCGCCGCGGAGCTGAAGGAGCGCTGGGACAGCTCCTTTACACTGAGCTGGGGAATTTCCTCGGAATGCTCCAGAAGATACCGAAGCGCCCCCTGCTCCGCGCCGCTGGCCGTGGGCAGATACTGCTTCGCGCGAATCAAAACACTTTTCAAGTAAATCATCTCCTACCCGAGTTTCATCTGTGATAGTTTAGCACATTTTTTCCGAAAAAGCAAGAATCCGCCCCTGCACCCGGCATAACCGGTACGCAGGGGCAGTCTTTTACACATCTTTTACCCGTTCCGCGGGAACGGTGAAAAACGTCAGCACGAAGCCCATGACGCAGCTGATGGCAAGTCCCACGCAGTATAAAAGCATACCCTTGGTTCCCACCGGCCCCGCGCCCATCATGGGGATACCGAGCAAACCGGAAGCGCCCCAGCCGTAGGACGCCACGCCGCAGGCCATAATACGCCAAAGCCGCCGCCAAGGCAGGCCGTCACAAAGGGTCTGCCAAGAGGCAGCGTCACGCCGTAGAGCAGCGGAGACCCGACCCCCATCATGCCGGGAATGACCGGATCAAATATTTTTCCGAAAACTTCAAAATTCGGTTTTTCCTGTTTTTAGGGTCTATCTGAAAACCGGGAATATGACCAACAGCGAGGGATTTTTCGCCTGCTGAAGCCATTTTTCCGCAGGAATACTTTGTGTATTACAAGGGAAAATGGTGCACAGCAGGCGGAAAAGACCCGCTGTTTGGGCATGTTGACGGTTTTCAGATAGACCCTAAATTCTGTTTTCCATAGGCTTCTACAGGCTGATTTTCCCCATAACCACCGGATTCTTCGCCCCCGTGACCGTGGGAACGTTGTTGCATCCGGCAAAAATTGCCTCGTTGGCCAGCACCGCGAAGGCCACGGCCTCCTTGGCATTGCTGTCGTAGCCCAGATCCTCGTTGGTCAGGACCCGGCACTCCGGCAGCGCTCTGGCAACCGCCTGCACCAAGGTCTTATTCATGCTTCCGCCGCCGCCGATGATCAGCTTATCCGGTTTCCGGGGGAAATAATGCTCCACACTGTAGCGGATGGTCTGCGCCGTGTAGTCCGTCACCGTGGCCATCAGATCCTGACCGGAGATGTTCTCCCTGCGGGCATAGTCCATGATCTTCTTCACAAAGTCGGGGCCATAGTATTCCCGCCCGGTGGTTTTCGGGGGCTTCCGGCTCAGGTAAGCGTCCTGCATCAGCATTTCCAGCAGCTTTTCATGCACCTTTCCTCCGGCAGCATAAGCACCGCCCTCGTCAAAGGTCTTTCCCCCGCCGGTCAGCTCCGTATAGACCGCATCCATGACCATATTGCCCGGGCCGGTATCAAAGGCGAACACGTCCTCCAGCCGACAGGCCGGGAGCAGACAGGTGATATTGCCGATGCCGCCGATGTTCTGCAAGGCCACGCACTCGGTCTCGCTGCGGTAAATCAGGAACTCGCTGTAGGGTACCAGTGGTGCGCCCAGTCCGTCCGCCGCCACGTCCCGGACCCGGAAATCGCTCACCACCAGGCAGCCAAACCGCTGCGCCAGTACAGAGCCTTCTCCCAGCTGGAATGTGCTGCGAAAGCTGTGTCCAAGGTATGTTTCCGGCAGCGGGATGTGCCAGAAGGTCTGGCCGTGGCTGCCGATGAGGTCGATCTGCTCCGCCCGGATGCCGGTCTCAGCGCAAAGCGCCTCCACCGCCTGAACGTACAGCTCTCCCAGAAGAAAATTCATTTTGCAGAAATCCGCCGCGCAGGCGCTGTTGCCGCTGGCCAGCCGCAGAATTTCCCGGCGAATCTCCCCGGAAAAGGGCTGAAATACAAAGCCCAGCTGCTCGATTTTGGAAGCCGTTCCATGCCCGGTGATCCGGCACAGCGCCGCGTCCACGCCGTCGGCCGAGGTGCCGGACATCAGTCCCACCACGAGACGGCTGTCTTTTTCCATACATTCTACGATCGGATGCACATTGTCACCTCACAGCATTTCTTTTGCCAGCATCAACGCACCGGCCGCTGCGTCCTGCTCCGGTTCCGTGCAGGTAAGAGCGGGATACTGCCTGCCCATTTCCGCGACAAAGGTCTCCCGAAGCTTGGTGTCATGCTCCAGCAGTCCGCCCAGCATGGCGACCTTTCCGGCCTTGATGCCCAGCTGCCGCGCCACCGCGCCCACCAGCCCGGTCATCTTGACGGCATTGTCCCGGATGATTTCCAGAGCGACCGCGTCGTCCTGTCCCGCCGCCTGCTCCACCAAGGGCGCCAGCGCCGCGATCCGGCTCTTGTCGCCGCCGTAGGTGTAGGAAATGATCTTCTTCTGATCGTCCAGTTCCATCTGCTCGGCCAGCAGCTGAGACAGCAGGGTTTTCTCGCCCCAGCCGTCCCATGCGCGGGCAACCGCCGCCAGAGCGTCCCTGCCCAGAGCGTAGCCGCTGCCCTCGTCGCCGATCAGATGTCCCCAGCCGCCGGAACGGGCATACTCCCCCGCCCCGTTCTTTCCGAAGCAGATGGAGCCGGTGCCCGCGATCAGGGCGATGCCCGCTTCGCCGGACAATGCGCCATTCAGGGCGATCACCTGATCGCCCACCAGATTCCAGTTCTCGATGCCGCCCCGGGTCATTTCCGTCTCCACGATACGGGTCATTTCTTTGTTGCTGATACCGGCGGAACCGATACAAAGCGCCCGGCAATGACCCAGTCCGTTCAGATAGGCGCACAGCTCCTGCAGCAGCGCGGAGAACCGCTCCGCGCCGATGCTGTTCATATTGAAGGGGCCGAACACCGCGGTATCCAGCACCTTTCCCTCCGGCGAGGCGCAAACTACCTTGGTCTTGGTGCCGCCGCCGTCTACTCCTGCAATAAAGTCCATTGGTTTCTCCCTTTCGACTTACAGCAGATGATCCAGTGCTTTCCGGACGGCCGCGTCCCAGAACTCCCAGTTGTGGATACCCGTCCAGTGTTCAAACCGGATGTCCGCGCCCAGCGCCGTCAGCTTGTCCGCCAGCCGCACATTGGCGGCGTACAGAGCGTCCTGCTCGCCGCAGGCCATGTAGAGCTTCGGCAGCCGCGCCGCATCCGCTTTTTCCGCCAACGTCAGCAGATTGCAGTCCGCCGGAATTTCCAGAGACTGACCGAACACGGCCTGAAGCTCTCTTTTCTCCGCCGGTGTCTGCACGGCGACAAATTCCTCGATATCCGCCACTGCGGAAAAGGCCGCTGCCCCGGCGTAACGTTCCGGAGTTTGCAGCACGCATTTCAGCGTGCCGTAGCCGCCCATGGAAAGGCCCATGAGATAGTTCTTCTCCCGCTTGGCGGATAACCCGAAAAAGCCCCGGCAAATCTCCGGCAGTTCGTCGTGAATAAAGGTGAAATAGGAAATTCCCCGGTCCATGTCCGCGTAAAAACTTCGCTGAACCTCCGGCATCACCAGCGCCGCGTTCTTTTCCCGGGCATAGCGCTCCACGCTGGTATACCGCGCCCAGCCGGTGCAGTTGTCCTCCAGCCCATGGAGCAGATATACCACCGGCACCTGAGAGAGGTCGGTTTTCTCCGGCAGAATGACGGTCATGGAGGTATTCATCCCCATGGCGTCCGACCGGAAATCACAACGCAGATGTGCCATAATCAGTTCTCCCCCACGGCCTGGGCGACCCGTCCCTCATGGGCTTCCAGCCGCTGCTCGGCCTCGTGCACATCGCTGCCGGTTTTCAGCATGACAATGGCGACCTTCGCCCGATAGCCGCACTTTTCCAGCGCCTCGGTAGCCGTATCGTAATCCACGCCGGTGGCTTCACAGACGATGCGCTTGCACCGCTCCACCAGCTTCGCGTTGGTAGGCTTCACGTCCACCATCAGGTTGCCGTAGACCTTGCCCAGCTTAATCATCGCGCCGGTGGAAAGCATATTCAGCACCATCTTCTGGGCGGTGCCGCTCTTCATCCGGGTGGAACCGGTGACCACCTCCGGGCCGGGGGTGGGAGTAATGGCGATCTCCGCCGTCTTTTCCACCTGAGAACCGGGGTTGCAGGAAATGCCGATGACATGGGCGCCCTGCTTTCTGGCGTAATTCATAGCGCCCAGCACATAGGGCGTTCTGCCGGAGGCGGCAATGCCCACCAGCACATCCTTGCTTCCAAAGCCGATTTTCTTCAAATCTTCCGCGCCAAGGGCTTCGTCGTCCTCCGCGCCTTCCTTTGCCCGGAAAATCGCCTCGTTTCCGCCGGCGATCAGGCCGATCACCTCGCCGGGATCGGTAGAGTAAGTGGGCGGGCATTCCACAGCGTCCAGAACGCCCAGACGTCCGGAAGTGCCGCAGCCGCTGTACACCAGCCGTCCGCCCTGCTTCAGCTGGGCAGCGATCACATCCACCGCCTGAGCGATGTGTTCGGCCTCGGCTCCCACTGCCGCGGCGACCTTTTTATCTTCTTCGTTGATCAGCTTCACCATGCTCAGCGTACTCATGGTGTCGATCTGTGCAGTCCGGCTGTTACGCTGTTCTGTCTTGATAGAATTGAGATCCATATCGTTCCTCCAGTTACGCTCAGCCCCGGGCAGACGGTTTTACCGCCTGCACCGGCGCCGCGCTTTCATTATTCGTGATTCAATCGCAAAGAGAACAGGCAACAAAATGATCCGGGCTGACTTCTTTCAGGCAGACATTAGTTTAGCATTGCGAAACGAGTTTGTCAACAGTCGCCAGCCGATGTGGAATTGCGTTTCACACTTTGTCATAATTTGATGGTATCTGCACGAATATGCGAAATATTTGCACTTGCGATTTGGTACAATGACGAAAATATGGCTTTTGAACTGTGCATTTTGCTTTGGGTGGTTTTAGGGAAGCTCTGATTAAATCGGCAAGAGCTGGAGGCAGGAAATTCCGGCTCAGCCGCAGCCGATTTGTTCAGAGGTTCCCCAGTCCCCCTTTGTCCCCTCCCCGATGCTTCCAATTTATGCACTTCCTGACAGGCGGCGCATAAACTGTCCTATAAGCAATTTTCGCTTAAATCACGCCATCAGGAGGGGTTTCCATGTCTGAGCAATGTCCGGACATCCTGCGCTGCGATCCTCAGAATCTGCGTCAGGCCATGTCCATTCACACACGGAAGATAACCGACGCCTGCCGGGATAAGGACTGCGTGGAAGACCTGCGGGTCTATCTCACCGCCGGTTCCCAGCAGACGCTTGACAACGCCGCCAACGTGCGGGTACGCAGTGCCCAGCTTCTGCACACCTACATCGATGTGGAGCCGGTCGCCTTTGACCGGAATCACTACTGTATCGACATCACCTTCTACTACCGCATTCTGGCGGACGCGGTGGTGGGCACCTGCCGTCCCGCAGCGCTGAGCGGCCTTGCGGTATTCTCCAAGCGAGCGGTGCTCTGCGGCGAGGACAGCCGCGCCCACATTTTCACCAGCGACACCCGCATCGGAGAAGCCGACGGCTGCACGCTCTCTTCCTCCAATCGTCCTACCGCCGTGGTGGAGGTGCTTGACCCCATGGTGCTCAGCTCCAAGGTCAAAGATGCCTGCGAGTGCGGCACGGCGGAGTCCGTCACCGTCCAGATTCCCGCAGGCATCCGGGCGCTGTTCGACGAAGAGCTGACCATCCCCGGCGACCATCGCCGCCTGTACGTCACGCTGGGACAGTTCTCCATCGTCCGGCTGGAACGGGATGTGCAGCTGGTCGTGCCGATGGTGGAATACGCCATCCCAGAAAAGGAATGCTGCGACAGCGAGGGCTGCTGCACCGAAGACCCCTGCGAAATGTTCAGCCGCATTCCCTTCCCCGCCCGCCAGTTCACCCCCACCGGCTGCGACCGGAAGAAAGAAACTCCCTGCGATCAGGATTAACAACGCTGCCCCCAAAGGCTTTTGGCCTTTGGGGGCAAATTCTGTCATCTAGTGTTCCACATACTTTGGCAGGATTTCGTCCACGTCTACGTAATAGTGCTTAAAATTATCATTTTCGACATAGACCTTCACTTTTTTGCCGATCAGCTCCGGGTCGCGGAAAATGCGCAGGCTGGGGCTTTTGAAAATGTGCCGCACACCGTGGGGGTCGATATACTGTACTACTATATAGTAGGGATACCGCCCGTTTACGTTGACGTTGATATTCGCGGCAATATCCACCACCTCGCCCAGGATGTAGTGTCCCGAGGCAAGCAGGGCATCCGACCGCTTTTTCTTGCAGAGTTCGACAATGAGAAAGATGATTCCCAAAATCAGGAATATGGCGCCGATCCCACCGAAAATGAGACCGACCATAAAGGCGTCGCTGTCCCGCAGAAGCGCCGCCAGCGCAACGCCCAGTATCACAAACGTTCCGCCCAAGGCGGTATAGATGATGCCAATAATCAGCAGGGCGCTTCGCCCGATCCTCGCTTTTTTCTCCATATCAGCCACGCATCGCCCGTTTTCTGGCAATGTTGATGGGGCCTTCCTGCATATGGTTGATCCATGCAAGGCTCTTGCCCGCGCCGTAGGCCGTGCAGGCGTCGGGGTCGTCCGCCAGAACGCAGCCGATGCCCGTGCGCTCGGCGATCAGCAGATCCATGCCCCAGATCTGGCTGCACCCACCGGTGAGGGTGATGCCGTTTTCGGAAATATCCGACACCAGCTCAGGGCTTGTCTGCTCCAGGACTGCCAGCACCTCGTCGGTGATCATCCGGGCGGGACGGCGCAGCACCTCGAAGATCTCCGTGGAGGTCAGGGTGATGACCTTGGGCATACCGGTCTTGAAGTCACGTCCCTTGACGTTCATGCTGCGCTCCTCGTCCCGGGGGTAGACCTGACCGATCTGAATTTTCACATTCTCGGCAGTGACCTGACCGATCACCACGCCGTGCTGACGGCGGACGTACCGGGCTATCATCTCGTCAAAGTAGTTGCCCGCCACCTTCAGGGAGGAAGAAACGGCCACGCCGTTCATGCTCAGCACCGCGATGTCCGTGGTGCCGCCGCCGATGTCCACCACCAGATGGCCGCTGGGGCCGCGAATGTCCAGTCCCGCGCCCAGCCCCGCCGCCAGAGGCTCCTCGATCAGGAACACTCTTCGGGCGCCGGCTTCGATGGCGGCGTTGATGACGCTGCGCTCCTCTACCTCGGACACGCCGGAGGGTACGGAGATGACCACACGGGGCTTGGGAGTGAAGAAGGACGCCTTCGTCGCGGTCTTAAACATTTCCTGAAGCATCCGGACGGTCATTTCATGGTCGGATACGGTGCCGTCCTTCAGCGGGTGCATGGCGACCACGTTGCCGGGAGTACGTCCCAGCATGTTCCGGGCGGCCGCGCCCACCTGCAAAATCTTGCCGGTGTTCTTGTCCATAGCGACAACAGAGGGTTCCCGGACGACCAGTCCCTTGCCGTCGGCGTAAATCAAAACATTGGATGTACCAAGGTCAACGCCCAGATCATTGGAAAATAAAAACATAATGACACCTACTTATTCCTTTCCTGCCGATGCAACGGCAGCGCAATGTACTTCCTTCGCCCCGGCGGTTTTCAGCACACGGGCGGCTTCTCCCGCCGTGGCGCCGGTGGTCAGAATGTCGTCCAGCAGCAATATCCGCTTTCCGGCAATTTCTACACCTTGGGTCAGCCGGTAGACGCCCAGCACATTTGCCCGGCGTTCCGCCTCGCCGTGAATGCCGGACTGGGGACGGTTGTGACGGACTTTCCGCAGAAGGGGCGTCGGGGTCATCCCCAACTCCTGCCCAACGGTCTTCGCCAGCAGCTCCACCTGATCGTAGCCACGGCGCAGCTTCCGCAGACGGCTGACGGGGATCCATGTCAGCACATCGAACCCGTCGGGGTACTGATTCTGGATACGCATGGCCAACAGCCTGCCATAAGCAGCGGCGTAATTTCTCGCGCCGCCGAACTTGAAACGCAGAAGGCTCCTTCTTACATTCCCTTCATAGTACCAGACCGCAGCGAAACTGTCAAGAAATTGACACCTTCTTTTTCTATTAAGATATTCCGGCGCTTCCTCCCGGCAGGTGCGGCACAGGTCAAGTTCCTCTTTTCCCAGGACTTTGCCGCACAGAACGCACTTTGGCGGGAACAGCACGCCCAGCAGCCAGTGAACCAGTCTCATTCGGTTTTCCCCTGTAAACGAAGCTTCAACCCCGTGTAGCGGCGGTTCTTCTTCGCGTTTTCCACCATCGCCGCCACGGTTTCCTCACGACCTACAATAATCAGCAGTTCTCTCGCCCGGGTGATGGCGGTGTAGAGAATGCTGCGGCTGAGCAGATACGGAGAACCGTTCCACGCCGTTAAAATCACAGCCCGGTACTCGCTGCCCTGACTTTTGTGAACGGTCATGGCATAGGCGGGTTCCAGCTCGTTCAGCTGGGTATAGTCGTAGTCCGCCGCCCGATCGTCGAAGGTCACCGTCAGGGTCTCCGCACCGGTGTCGATCCCGGTGATCGTACCCACGTCGCCGTTGAAAATGCCGGTGCCCACGGCGCTGCCGTCGGTCTTCTTCCATAATATATCATAATTGTTGCGGATCTGCATCACCCTGTCCCCCTCCCGGAAAATAATTTCTCCGAAAGCGCGCTCCTTTTTGTCGGGAGTGGCTGGGTTCAAGGCGGCTTGCAGCATTTTGTTCAGCGCGGCGGTGCCTACGCCCCCCTTGCGAGTGGGAGACAGCACCTGAATCTGCTCCGGTGGGATACCCATGTTCTTGGGCAATCGAGTGGTGCATAATTCCCGAATCAGAGTGCCCACCGCCTCCTCGCTCTGTCTGCGCAGGAAGAAAAAGTCGCTTTTGACGTTTTTCAGCTCCGGCATCTGTCCCTGATTCACCCGGTGGGCGTTCATGACAATCAGGCTCTGCTGCGCCTGGCGGAAAATCTCCGTCAGCCGCACCGTGGGAAGGCAGCCGCTGCGCAGCATATCGCTGAAGGGAAATCCCGGCCCCACGGGGGGCAGCTGGTCGGGGTCGCCTACCAGAATCAGCCGCTTCCCTCTGGGGATGGCCTGTAACAGATGGTGCAGCAGCTCCACGTCCACCATGGACATTTCGTCCACGATCACCGCGTCGCATTTAAGGGGGTTGTCCTCGTCCCGGACGAACACCATGTCCCCCGTGCCGGGGTCGATTCCCGCTTCCAGCAGCCGGTGGATGGTGGAGGCGTTCTCCCCCGTCACCTCCGTCAGCCGCTTCGCCGCACGGCCTGTGGGCGCGGCCAGCAGGCACGCCAGCTGCATCTGTCCCAGCAGGGACAATATACCATTTAATATAGTCGTCTTACCGGTGCCGGGGCCGCCGGTGATCAGCAGCAGTCCGGAGGTCGCCGCCTCTCGGATGGCGCGGGTCTGTTCCTCGGAATATTCGATGCCGCTTTCCTCCGCCACGTTTTGAATCATGCGCTCCAAGCCTTTGGGCGGCGGGAAGCTGCCCTTTGCGAACTCTAAAAGCCGCCGGCTGCAATTCACTTCCGCTTCATACAGCCTTGGAAGATAATCAACGGTGATGCCTGCCAGCGTGCTGCGCACCAGGCGGTCGGCTTCCAGCAGTCGCCCGATGCCCTGTTTCACCGCTTCGCCGTCCACGCTCAGCAGCTGACTGACCGCCAGCTGTAACTTGTCCTCCGGCAGAAAGCTGTGCCCCGCCGTGAGATTGTAGTTCAGTTCAAACAGGATTCCGGCCTCCACCCGCCGGGGGTCGTCCCCCGCCACGCCCAACTCAATGGCAAAGCGGTCAACCGCTCCAAAGGGCGCGTCAAGCCCCTCGTCCATGAGTAAGTACGGGTCGTCGTACAGAAGCTCCACAGTGCTGTCGCCGTACAGCTTGTACGCCCGCACCGCCAGCTCCGCCGGGAGGTGATGCACGGCAAAAAATTCCATCAGCTGCCGCATTCCCACCTGTAACCGGAATTCCTCGCCCATGGTTTTTGCTTTTTCCCGGGAAATGCCGGGAACCTCGGCCAGACGCTCCGGTTCCCGTTCCATGACCAGCAGGGTCTGCTCCCCGAAATGCTCCACGATCCGCGCCGCCGTCTTGGGGCCGATGCCCTTGATGATGCGGCTGCTGAGATAATTCAGGATTTCCAGACTGGTCTGAGGCATCAGCCGCTCCAGAAATTCCGCCTCGAACTGCCGTCCGTAGCTGGAGTGGGTGCTCCATTTGCCCGTCACCATCAGCCGTTCGCCCACCGCGGGCAGAGGGATGGTGCCGACCACCGTCACATTCTGACCGCCGCCCACGTTCACGCGAAGGACGGCGTAGCCGTTTTCGTAATTCTGATATACCACAGCGCTGATGGCGCCCTGCAAAATCTCCAGATCTTCCGTCAAGTCGTTTTCTCTCCCATTCTCTCGGCCAGCTTTTCCGGTGCGCAGACCGTCACGCCCCGCTCCGTCAGCCAGTCCCGTTCGGCATTGCTGATGCCAAAATCCACCATGGTAAGCTCTTCCCGCAGCAGCCCCAGCTCCCGCAGCCAGAGATAGCGCCGGGCAAAGGAATCCTCCGTCACCCCCGGCCTTGCCGGAGCGTAAAGCCCGCCGCCCCGCTCTGCGGGCAGCAGAAATCCGTACAGCACCCACAGCGCACTTACCAGCCCAAAGGCCGCCAGCGTTCCCAGCATAATGTAACCCACCACCAGAACCACCTCCGGATATTGTATGAGGGACACAGGATTTCTGTGCCGGTCATTCTGGCAGAGCAGCATTTATTCCTTTTCATTTTACTATATTTCTTTGAAAATGGAAAGCCCTTTTTGCTTTCTTTCTCCACTTTCTGTCCTCTTAAAACCTGGTAAAGAAACTTTTGCCAGATTCTTCAAAATTGGTCTTGAATCTCGACAAAAAATCGGGTATAATAATTTGGAACGATTTTGCGGGTCATACATTTTTCCCCTGCGGAGGCACTATGAAGCTGCTGAATTTGCTTATGTGGGTGGTGCAGTTTGGGTTTTCCATTCTGTTTCCCACGGTTTTCTTTCTGATTCTGGCGGTCTGGCTCCAGGATAAATTTGGCCTTGGTCTGTGGATCGTGGTCGTGCTGGGCATTGTGGGTCTGCTTACCTCCGTCAGCACCGCCCGGTCGTGCCTGAAATCTCTGCGTAAGGCAGCCGACGAAAGCAGCGGCCACAAAGACCCGCCCGTCTCCTTCAATGACCACAAGTAAGAGGAATTCCCGTTATGAAATTACAGGCAGCATCCAAAAAAGAAATCTCCCGCATCGCCGTCGGCACGCTGGTGTGTGACGTTATCATGATCGCGGGGCTGTTTCTTCTGAGTCAGTTCGGCATCGGCAAGTTTGACATTCTTCGCATTCTGCTTGGCGCGGCATGCGGCTCTGTGGTAGCGATTCTGAACTTCACCATTCTCTGCCTGACGGTGCAGAACGCCGTGGAGATCGACAGCAAGAAGAAAATGCGGCAGAAATTCCAGATGAGCTACAATGTCCGCCTGCTTCTTCAGGCCGCTTGGGTCATCGCCGCATACCTGATTCCCCAGGTGCATTTTGTGGCCGGCGCGCTGCCCGTTCTGTTCCCCAACGTGGTCATTTTCTTCCTGCAAAGCCGGGGCAAGCTTGTTCCCGATGGCGAAAAGCCGGCTGCCGGCGAGGCGGGCAAGACCATTCCTGAGGAGGACGAGCCGGAAGATCATCCCGGCCCCTTTGAAGTATAAAAATACAAGATCATCGAGTTTATGAGGTGAGTGTATGGAAGTTGAAATCAATGGCGCGCGAATTATAGCCACATATGAAAACGTCCCGCTGTTCGGAACGGTGACAATCACCCAGACGCTGATTGTCAGCTGGCTGATTCTGATTCTGATCTCCGCTCTGTTCATCTGGCTGGGTTCCGGATTGAAGGTCACGGGCATTTCCCGGAAGCAGGCCGTCGCTGAGACGATCTACACATCTCTGGTGAAATTCGTCCGGGGCAATATGGGGCCGGATTTCGACCGCTACATCCCACTGGTTGGCACCATCTTCGTCACCAGCATTTTCTCCAACCTGATCAGCCTTGTGGGCATCTGGAGCCCCACCGCCGATCTGATGACGGAGCTTGCCTGGGCGCTGGTGGTGTTCGTGCTGATTACCTATCATAAGATCAAGGCCTCCGGCATCGGCGCGTATCTGAAGAGCTTCCTGGATCCCCTTTTCATCCTGGCGCCCATCAATGTCATGAGTGAGCTGTTCACCCCCGTCTCCATGGCCTGCCGTCATTTCGGCAACATTCTCTCCGGCACGGTTATCAGCGCCCTGATCTACGCCGCGCTGGTCGCCGCCAACAGCGCGCTGTTCCATCTGCTGGCATCCAGCATGTATGTCGCGCTGATCGTCACCATCGTTGGTCTGATTCCTCTGATTATCGGCTTTACCAAGAAGAAAAAGAAGCTGAAAATTCTGGGCATCATCGTTACGGTGCTGGGCGTTCTCGCCATTCTCACCTGTCTGGGTGTGCATTACCCCTGGCTGACCATTGGCATTCCCGCCATTCCCAGCCTGTACTTCGACTGGTTCAGCGGCTGCATTCAGGCATTCATCTTCTGCACCCTGACCACCCTCTTCATCAAACAGGCCGCGGGCTGATAACGCGGCGGCCATTTGAATAAATACGTAATCATTATTAGGAGGAAATATTTATGGAAATTTTGGCTAAAGGCATCGCTCTGGCAGGTTGTGGCATCGGCGCCGGTCTTGCTCTGATCGCCGGTATCGGCCCTGGCATCGGCGAAGGCAACTGCGCCGCCCGCGCCTGTGAGATCATCGGCCGCAACCCTGAGTGCAAGAGTGACGTTACCAGCACCATGATCCTGGGTATCGCTCTGTCCGAGACTACCGGTATTTACGGCTTCGTTACCGGCCTGCTGCTGATCTTCGTCGCCCCCGGTATGTTCATGAAGCATCTGGGCTGATTTCCGGCGAGAAATCCGATCATTAAATTGTACGCCGGAAGGAGGCAACGCAATGGACCTTTACCAGTCATTGGTGACGGTAAACCCCGTAACTCTGATTGCACAGATTTGCAACCTGTTTATCCAGCTGCTTATCGTCAAGATCTTCTTCCTGGATAAAATCAAGGCCGTGCTGGACAAGCGCCGCGAGACCGCCGACAAGCAGATTGCCGACGCCGAGGCCGCGAAATCCGAAGCGGCGGCCATCAAGCAGACCTATGAGGAGAATATGCGTCAGGCGAAAACCAAGGCTGACGATATGATCCTCTCCGCCCAGAAGACCGCCGCCCAGCGCAGCGAGGAGATCATTTCTCAGGCGCAGAAGCAGGCCGCCCAGATCAAGACCAAGGCCGCGTCCGACATCGAGATGGAAAAGAAAAAAGCCATCAACGAGGCCAAGAATGAAATTTCCGAGCTGGCTATGGCCATCGCCGGAAAGGTCGTGGCCCGTGAGCTGAACGACGCCGATCAGGACGGCATGATCGACCGCTTCATTGAAGAATTGGGTGATCAGAAATGACAGAGGTTGGTAACGTCTACGGTCAATCCCTGTACGAGCTTGCAAAGGACGAGGGGCTGTCCCGGGAAATCGGGGAGCAGCTGACCGTCCTGCAGAAAAGCTTCGGCGAAGAGCCGGATTTTGTCCGTCTGCTCTCCAACCCCAGCCTTTCCAAGCCGGAGCGGTGCCGGATTCTGGACACCAGCTTCCGTGGCTCGGTGCATCCCTATATTCTGAACTTTATGAAAATCCTGACGGAAAGGGGCTATATCCGCCACTTTTCCGACTGCTGTGACGCTTTTTCCGAACTGTACAACCGGGATAACGGCATTCTGAAGGTGACGGCCGTCACCGCCGTAGCTCTCACCCCGGCGCAGGAGGAAAAGCTCACAGGAAAGCTGAGCCAGATCACCGGAAAGACGATCGCGCTCCACAATCGCATTGATCCCGCAGTCTTGGGCGGTGTCCGCCTGGACTATGACGGTCAGCGCCTGGATGACACCGTGTCCCACCGTTTGGACGCCATCCGGGAACTGCTGAACAAAACCGTACTCTGACGAGAAAGCAGGGACTGTATGGAACTGAAACCCGAAGAAATAACGAAAATCATTCGCAGCCAGATCAAAAATTACGAAAACAAGATTGAAGTCAGCGAAACCGGCGTCGTCATTCTGGTAGGCGACGGCATTGCCAAGGCCTCCGGACTGGAAAAATGCATGGCTGGTGAGCTGGTGGAATTTCCCGACGGCTCCTACGGCATGGCCCAGAACCTGGAAGAGGACACCGTCTCCATCGTCATCCTCGGCTCCGATCAGGGCATCAAGGAAGGCGATACCGTCAAGCGCACCGGCAGAGTCGTGTCCGTCCCCGTGGGCGAAAAGCTCATCGGGCGCGTTGTCAACGCCCTGGGCGAGCCCATCGACGGCAAGGGCAGCATTGAGGCGGAGGCTTACCGCGCCATCGAAATGCCCGCCCCCGGTATCATCGAGCGGCAGCACGTCTCCCGCCCCCTGCAGACCGGTATCAAGGCCATCGACTCCATGATCCCCATCGGCCGCGGTCAGCGTGAGCTGATCATCGGCGACCGCCAGACCGGTAAAACCACCATTGCCACCGACACCATTCTGAACCAGAAGGGCAAGAACTGCATCTGCATTTACGTCGCCATCGGTCAGAAGCGTTCCACCGTGGCACAGGTCGTGGACAGCCTTACCGCCGGCGGCGCTATGGACTATACCATTGTGGTCTCCGCCACTGCGTCCGAGCTGGCGCCCATGCAGTATATCGCCCCCTATGCAGGCTGCACCATGGGCGAATACTTCATGTATCAGGGCAAGGACGTGCTGGTCATTTACGACGATCTGAGTAAGCACGCGGTGGCCTACCGTGCCATTTCCCTGCTGATCCGCCGTCCGCCCGGACGGGAAGCCTACCCCGGCGACGTCTTCTACCTCCACTCCCGTCTTCTGGAGCGGGCAGCTCAGCTGTCCCCGGAGCTTGGCGGCGGCAGTCTGACCGCTCTGCCCATTATTGAGACCCAGGCCGGCGACGTGTCCGCCTACATTCCCACCAACGTCATTTCCATCACCGACGGTCAGATTTTCCTGGAAACTGAGCTGTTCAACTCCGGCATCATGCCCGCCGTGAACCCCGGTATTTCCGTCTCCCGTGTTGGCGGTGACGCTCAGATCAAGGCCATGAAGAAGGTGGCCGGTTCTCTGAAGCTGCTGTACTCCCAGTACCGCGAGCTGCAAAGCTTTGCCCAGTTCGGCTCCGATCTGGACGCGGATACCAAGTCCCGTCTGGCTCTGGGCGAACGGATCGTGGCCGTGCTGAAGCAGAAGAACGGTTCTCCCAAGGAAGTTGCGCAGCAGGTGTGCATCATCTACGCCGTGACCCACGGATATCTCACTTCCATTCCCGTGGCGCAGATCCCCGAGTTTGAAAAGCGGCTGGAAGAGCATATGAACAATCACCACGCCGACGTTCTCGAGGCCATTCGCTCCACCGGCAAGCTGGAGACCGAGACTGAGAACGCCCTGAAAGCTGCCCTGGACGAGCTGGTGGCTGAATTTCAGGCATAAGGAGGGATAAGCCATGGCTGGCGTTTCCACCAAGGAAATCAAGAACCGCATCCGAAGCATGGAGTCCACCAGGCAGATCACAAAGGCCATGGAAATGGTCGCTGCCTCCAAGCTCCGCCGGGCGCAGGCGCAGGTGCTTTCCTCCCGCCCCTATTTTGAAATTCTTTACTCCACCATTGCGGACATCGCGTCCTCCAACCGGGATTTCTCCTCCCCCTATTTACAGGAGCGTCCTGTGAAAAAAGCACTGTATATCGTCATTGCCGGTGACCGCGGTCTTGCCGGCGGCTACAACAGCAACATTCTCAAGCTGGTTCAGTCGGAGATCGCTGGCAAGGACGCCGTAGTCCTGCCCATCGGCAAGAAGGCTCTGGACTATTTCAGGAGCAAGCAGATCCCGACCTTTACGGAGCACTACGCCGAAGCGGCCGAACTGACCGTGGGTGACTGCTTCTCCGTCTCCAAGCAGGTAAGCAAGGCTTTTCTGGCAGGAGAATTTGACCAGATCGTCGTTGCGTATACCAATTTCGTCTCCGTCCTTGCCCAGACGCCCGCAGCCATGCAGCTGCTGCCTCTGAAAAAGCCGGAAAAGAAAGAGAGTACCAATCAGGGCGATATCCTGTACGAGGGCGACAGCGAAGAGGTTTTCGCCGCGATCATTCCCGAGTATCTGGGCGGCGTTATCTACGGTGCGCTGTGCGAAAGCCGCGCCTCCGAGCAGGCTGCCCGCCGGGCTGCCATGGATTCCGCGACCCAGAACGCCGACGATATGATCGACGACCTGAGCTTGAAATTCAACCGCGCCCGTCAGGCCGCGATCACGCAGGAGATCACAGAGATCGTCGCAGGTTCCTGAGTCCCCGCAGGGGCGGTATTCTGATCGCCCAATCCCCAGAAGTTACGAATTTGCGGTATCTAATGTCGGTTAAGCCCGGAATCTCGGGTAAAAGTGGGCATTCCCCCCGCGTTTTGTTCCGCAAATATTTCAGCAGAAGGAGTTGAATTCCCAATGGCCAAAAACAAAGGAACTGTGATCCAGGTCATGGGTCCTGTTCTTGACATCCGCTTCGCTGACGATCAGCTGCCCGGTCTGCTCAGCGCCATCGAGATTCCCAACGGCGAGCATACCATCGTGGCGGAGGTCGCACAGCACATCGGCGACAATGTGGTTCGCTGTGTCGCTATGTCCTCCACGGACGGCCTGCAGCGCGGCACCGAGGCCACCGACACCGGCGCGCCTATCTCCGTTCCCGTTGGCGAAGAGTGCTTGGGACGTGTATTTAACCTGCTGGGTCAGCCCATTGACAACAAAGCGCCTGTACAGGGCGTCGAGCGCTGGCCCATCCACCGTCCCGCTCCCTCCTACGAGGAGCAGCAGCCCGCTACCGAGATTCTGGAAACCGGCATCAAGGTCATCGACCTGATCTGCCCCTATGCCAAGGGCGGTAAGATCGGTCTGTTCGGCGGCGCAGGCGTTGGCAAGACCGTTCTGATTCAGGAGCTGATCTACAATATCGCCACTGCCCACAACGGCTATTCCGTCTTCACCGGCGTTGGCGAGCGTACCCGTGAGGGCAACGACCTGTACAACGAAATGACCGAGTCCGGTGTTATTTCCAAGACCGCCATGGTCTTCGGTCAGATGAACGAACCGCCAGGAGCCCGTATGCGCGTGGGCCTGTCCGGCCTGACCATGGCAGAGTATTTCCGTGATGTGAAGCATCAGGACGTGCTGCTGTTCATTGACAACATTTTCCGTTTCACGCAGGCCGGTTCCGAGGTATCCGCACTGCTCGGCCGTATGCCCTCCGCCGTCGGCTATCAGCCCACTCTGGCAACGGAAATGGGCGCCCTGCAGGAGCGTATCACCTCCACCAAAGAAGGTTCCATCACTTCCGTTCAGGCTGTCTACGTTCCCGCTGACGACCTGACCGACCCCGCCCCCGCTACCACCTTCGCCCATCTGGACGCCACAACGGTTCTTGACCGCGGCATTTCCTCTCTGGGCATTTACCCCGCCGTTGACCCGCTGGACTCCACTTCCCGTATCCTGACCCCCGAGATCGTTGGTCAGGAGCATTACGAGACCGCCCGTGCCGTGCAGAGCATCCTCCAGCGCTACAAAGAGCTGCAGGACATCATCGCCATCATGGGTATGGACGAGCTTTCCGAAGAGGACAAGCTGACGGTCAACCGCGCCCGTAAGGTGCAGCGTTTCCTCAGCCAGCCCTTCCATGTTGCCGAGCAGTTCACCGGCTATCAGGGCAAGTACGTCCCCCTGAAGGAAACCATCCGCTCCTTCCAGGAAATCATTGCGGGTAAATATGACGACATTCCCGAATCCTACTTCCTGTTCGCCGGCTCCATCGACGACGTGGTTGCCAAGTACCGGGGCGGTGAGAAGGCATGACACCCTTCCACTTGAAAATCGTCACCCCCGACGGCCTGATTTATGACGGTCAGGCAGAAGAACTGCTTGTTCGCACCACCAACGGCGACGTCGGCATTCTTGCCCGTCACATGAACTATGTTGCCCCCCTGGGTATGGGACAGGCCACCATCGTATCCGACGGCCAGCGCCGGACGGCGGCCTGCATCGGCGGCATGGTCAGCGTCTCAAAGGGCGAGGTGACGTTAGTCCCCACTACCTTTGAGTGGGCAGACAAGATCGATGTTGCCCGTGCGGAGGCTGCCCTGGAAAAGGCAGAGAAGGTTCTCCACGATCAAAACGCTTCCGACACCGACCTGCGTCTGGCCGAAGCCAAGCTTCACCGCGCACTGGTCAGAAAGAGCGTTGCCTCCAACTTATAAGGTATCACCCCGGTATCCGAATGGATACCGGGGTCGTTTCAGGATGCGGGCCGCAACGACCCAAACACACGCCGCCGCACCCGCTAAAGAATGGCTGCGGCGGAAGAAAGTGAGCAATCCCAATGGTAATACAGAAAATTGACAGCGATATCGAGAAAAAGGGCATCGCAAGGGCCATTCTGGAAGCGCTTCCGGATTGGTTCGGCATCCCGGAAGCTACGGAAGCGTACATCGCGGACAGCAAAGGCCGCCCATTCTTCTGCGCCTTTGCGGACGATGTTCCCGTCGGCTTTCTCTATCTGAAAGAAACCGGGCGGCATACCGTGGAGCTGGCCGTCATGGGCGTGCGGAAGGAATATCATCGGCAAGGCATCGGCAGAGCGCTTTTTGAGCAGGCCAAAGCCGAAGCCAAACGGCTGGGATATTCCTTTATCCAAGTCAAAACCGTCCAGATGGGGAGATATGCTATTTACGACGACACCAACCGCTTCTATCTCTCTCTGGGATTCAAGGAACTGGAAGTGTTTCCAACGCTGTGGGACGAATGGAACCCCTGCCAGATTTATATAATGACTATATAGGCTCAAAATCACCCTGGTATCTGTTGGATACCAGGGTGATTTGTTTTGTATAGCTCGCCGTGACCGTTATTCTTCGGTGGCCTTCGGGTCTTCCTTCCCGTCCTCGAAGCCGTCGAACATGGAGGTGGAAGAAGCGTCTCCCACTTCCCTGCCCTGCATGATCGCTTCAAACTGCTCGCCGGTCATAGTCTCCTTTTCCAGAAGGAAGTCCACGACCTTGTGAAGCTTGTCGCTGTTGTCTGTCAGAATCTGCTTGCAGTGGTCGTATGCCTTGTCGATCAGCGCCCTGACCTCGTCGTCGATGGTTCCGGCGACCTTCTCGGAATAGCTCTTGGTGGTCTGGTAGTCCCGACCAATGAACACCTCTCCGCCGTCAAGATAAGACACTGTACCCAGCTTCTCGCACATGCCGTAGCGAGCGACCATGTCCTTCGCCAGCTTCGTTGCCCGGTCGATGTCATTGGAAGCGCCCACGGAAATATCCCCGAGGAACAGAGCTTCCGCAACACGTCCGCCCAGCAACGATACGATCTGCTCATACATTTCGTTGCGGGTCAGGTTAGAAGAATCATCCTTGGGCAGATACCAGGTCGCGCCCAAAGACTGCCCCCGGGGAACAATGGTGATCTGACGCACCGGATCATGGGTGGGCAGGTTGTACATGGCGACGGCATGGCCGGCTTCGTGGACAGCCGTCTCCTTCAAATCCTTCCGAGTCTGAACGCGGCTCTTTTTCGCGGGGCCTGCTGTAATCTTCATCAGTGCCTCGTTCATGTCCTCCATGGTCAGCACCGGGCGGTCCGCTCTGGCCGCCAGAATCGCCGCTTCATTGAGAAGATTGCTCAGGTCAGCACCGGTAAATCCGGCGGTGGAGCGGGCGACGGTTTTCAGATTCACCGAGGCGTCCAGCTTCTTGTCCTTGGCGTGGACTTTCAGGATTTCCTCCCGCCCCTTCACGTCCGGACGCCCCACGTGAATCTGCCGGTCGAAGCGGCCGGGGCGCAGCAGCGCCGGGTCCAGAATGTCCGGCCGGTTGGTTGCCGCCAGAACGATGACGCCCTCCGAACGGGTGAAGCCATCCATTTCCACCAGCAGCTGGTTCAGTGTCTGTTCCTTTTCGTCGTGACCGCCGCCCAGACCGGAGCCGCGCTTGCGGCCGACGGCGTCGATCTCGTCGATGAACACGATGGCAGGGGCGATTTTTCTGGCCTGTTCAAACAGGTCCCGGACACGTCCTGCGCCGACACCCACGTACATTTCCACGAAATCCGAGCCGGAAATGGACAAAAACTGCACGCCCGCCTCTCCCGCGACAGCCCGGGCAAGCAGGGTCTTGCCTGTGCCGGGAGGCCCCACCAACAGAAGGCCGTGGGGAATCCGTGCGCCGATCTCGGTAAATTTTTCGGGATTTTTCAGGAAATCCACGATTTCCTGAAGCTCTTCCTTTTCCTCGTCCGCACCCGCAACGTCGTCAAAGGTCACTTTCTTGTCTCCGGGAACGCCCAGAACCGTCCGGGCTTTGCTGAACCCATTCATGGGATTCCCGGCACTGCTCATGCGTCCCATCAGCAGCGCCCAGACAAACAAAATTACCAGGCCGACCACCAGCAGCGGAAGAATCAGGGTATAGGGCGAAAAGCCCTTGTCCGGAACAAAATTGTAGCTTTCCAGCACGCCGGAGGCCGTCTGCTCCGCGAAAGTCTCGTGCATCTCCTGCCGGAAACTCTCCGGGTCGGCCAACGGTGCAGTGATGGTGGTCTGGCCGTTGTAGGGTTTGTTCAGCTGCATCGTAATGGTCTGATCCTGCACCACGAACTGACGCACCTGTTCCTTATTGAACAGCTCAACGACCTTGGAATAGGGCAGGGTGTCCTGACTGGTGGTAAACAGGTTGCTGATCCAGCCTAAAAACGCCACCAGCAGCGCCGCATATACAATGAGTGGGATCCATCTCGTTCTTTTCAATTTGGGGTTACTCCTTATTTTTCATGAGAAAGCTCCGGAAAACCGGATTACTCAGAGATTCCGTAAGCCTCCGGCTTCAGAACGCCGACATAGGGCAGATTCCGGTAGTGTTCGTTGTAGTCAAGGCCATAGCCCACCACGAAGGCGTTGGGAATGGTAAAGCCGACGTAATCGGGCTTCAGGGTGATGCCGGGACGGCGGCGCTCGGGCTTATCCAGCAGGGTGCAGATCTTCAGAGACGCAGGCTCCCGCGCCAGCAGATGACGGTAGGTGAAGTCCAGCGAATTGCCGGTGTCGTAAATATCCTCCAGAATCAGCACATGGCGGCCCTTGATATCCGAGGCGATGTCCCGCTTGACCTCCATCTTTCCGGTGGAATTGGTTCCGGCATAGGAGGAGATCCACATGAAATCCATCTCGCAGTGGGTCTTGATCTCCCGGATCATGTCCGCGTAAAACACCACAACGCCCTTGAGGACGCCTACGATGATGGGATCCTTCCCCGCGTAGTCCGCCGTCAGCTCTTTGCCCAGCTCCGCGATGCGGGTCTTGATCTGTTCCTCGGTCAGCAGAATCTCCTGAATGTCCTTTTCCATAGCTTTTTCTCCCTTATGCTGTGTTTTTCATTCTATTTGCACGCTTAATCGTCGCTGCTTTCCGGAATATCCACCTCAAAATGGACAGTCACGGCGGGTAGCTCCCCGGCGGCGCGATCGGCGTGAACGCCAATGGAGTATACGCCCAATACGCCCCGTTCATCACACAATACGGGAATCCGCTCCCGCATGGCTGCGGGGATTTTCCGGTCGATGAACAGCTTTTTCAGGCTTTTGGTTCCGCCGCTCAGGCGGATAGTGTCCCCGCTTTCCCGGGGGCGAAGGGTCAGCGTCCCAACAGGACGAACGGTAAAGGTGTCCGGTGCGTTGACGATTTTATCAGCGGGAACGCAGGTCACGCGGTAGTCTCCGTAAACCGTTTCTCCGGGGCAGGTCAGTGCCACCGGTTCCGGGCGGGGCCTGTGCGCTTGAGCTTCCAGACGGTCATACCGTCTGCTCACTGTCACGCCGCCGGGAAGGTTAACCCGTGCGGAGGGTTTGTCGGAAAACAGCAGCCCTTCCGCTGCGGAAATATGGGAATCCTCCGGCTCCCTCACGCCGCTGTCTTTCAAAAATCTCTCGATGCAGCGGCTGCGCTGGGCTTTCGGCATGGCTCTCAGCGTCTGCACACCGGGCAAAGCCGAAAAATCCGACTGTGCGGCGAGGAAATCCTCGTCCTCCCGCAGCCGCAGCGCCATCAGAGAAAGATTCTCCGCCAAGCGGGGATTCTCCGATTTCAGCAGAGGCATCACGGTATGGCGGATACGGTTTCGCAAAAAGGCGTCGGAAGCGTTGGAGCTGTCCTCCCGGTGGGGAAGCCCCCACGCAAGCAGGAATTTCTCCACCTCCTGCCGGTTTATCAGCAGCATGGGACGGATGACATTTCCGCTGACCGGGGCGATGGCGCCCAGCCCTTTCAGGCCGGTGCCGCGGATCATGCGCATGATGACCGTCTCGGCGTTGTCGTCAGCGGTGTGGGCAGTGGCAATTTTCCCGTCCAGGCTCCGAAGAAAGGTATACCGGGCATCCCGGGCGGCGGCTTCCAGCCCCTTTTTTCCGGGGCGAACCTCCGCTGAACCGACGTGTAAGGGGATATCATAGCGTCCGCAGAATTCCCGGACAAAGGCTTCGTCTCCGTCGGATTCTTCCCCCCGGAGATGGTGATTAAAATGCGCGGCTTCCAGACGAATGTCCAGCTTGTCCTTCAGCAGATACATGGCAAACAGGAGCGCCACGGAATCCGCCCCGCCGGAAACGGCGCAGATAACCGTATCCCCCAGCATGATCATATCATACTGCCGGATCATCCGCAAGAGCTTATTCCGCATGTTTCCACTCCCGGTCGGCAAAGGTCTGGTACTGGCCGATCCACTGCATCTTCACCGCGCCGGTCTCGCCATGGCGGTTCTTGGCGACGATGCACTCCGCCACGCCCTTGTCCTCGGTGTTTTCGTGATAGTATTCGTCCCGGTACAGGAACATGACCGAGTCGGCGTCCTGCTCGATGGCGCCGGATTCCCGGAGGTCGGACAGAATCGGCCGCTTGTCGGTGCGGCTCTCCACCGCACGGGACAGCTGGCTCAGGCAGATTACCGGCACGTCCAGCTCCTTCGCCATGATTTTCAGGGAGCGGGAAATTTCGCCCACCACGGTAACACGGTTGTCGCTGTTCTTTCCGTAGCCGGAACCCTGCATCAGCTGTAAGTAGTCAATGATGACCAGCCCCAGATTGTCTAAGCGGCGGCACTTGGCGTTGATGTCCGCCACGGTGACGGAGGGGTTATCGTCAATACGGATGTCCGTCTGGCTCAGGGCGGCGGAGGCCATGCACAGCTTGCTCCACTCGTCCTCGCTGAGCTTGCCCGTGGCCAGCTTTTGCAGCTCCACGAAGCCCTCGCTGGCAAGCAGACGCATGGCCAGCTGCTCCCGGGACATTTCCAGATTGAAAATGGCAACGGTTTTCTTGTACTTTTTCGCCACGTTAACGCCGATGTTCAGCGCAAAGGCGGACTTGCCCATGGCGGGCCGGGCAGCAATGAGCAGAAGGTCGGACTTGTTCAGTCCGTTGATCCGGGTGTCTAAGTCCCGCAGACCGGTGGACAGGCCAGGGATCAGGGAATCCGACTGGCTCAGCTCTGTCAGGCGGTCGAACACCTTGTGCAGCGTCGTGCCGATGTGCTCCAGAGAGTCGCCCCGCTCGCCCTTGCGCAGGGCGTAAATTTTCTTTTCCGCAGATTCCAGCATCTCGGCGGGCGTACCCACCTCTTCCGACACCATCTGCTGAATGTCCGTCGCGGCCTGATTCAGTCCACGAAGCATGGACTTTTCCTGCACAATCGCCGCATAGCGCGCCACATTGGCGGCGGTGGGGGTGATCTCCATCAACTGGAGGATGTAATCCCGGGAATTGTCGTGGTAATAGCCCAGCTCCTTCAGCTTGTCCAGCACCGTGACCGGGTCAATGGTCTGGGAGAAGTTGAACATGGTATAGATGGCTTCATAAATTTCCCGGTTCTGCTGCAGGTAAAAATCCTCCGGCTTCACAATGCCCACCACATCCGTAATGCACCGGCTGTCGATGAGAATGGAACCCAGAACCGCCTGCTCCGCCTCCAGCGACTGGGGCTGCTGCCGGGACAGAAGTTCTTCATCCATGGCAAGTTCTCCTTTCTCTATAGAATATGGTGTTGTGGAATCTTATGCTTCGACGATCTTCACCGTCAGCGGCGCGGAGATCTCATAGCCCAGCTTGCAGGTGACGGTGTACGTACCCACGTTCTTGATGGGTTCCGCAATGGTGATTTTCCGCTTGTCCAGCTTGATACCGGTCTTCGCCAGTGCGTCGGCGATTTCCTGATTGGTCACGGAGCCGAACAGACGTCCCGCGCCGCCGCCCTTGGCGGCCACGGTGACAGTCATCTCCCGCAGCTTTCCGGCGGTCTCCATGGCCTCGGCCTTTTCCCGGGCAATACGCTCCTGATTGGCCTTGTCGTTCATGCGCATGGTGTTCACGGCGTCAGGGGTCGCCTCGGTCGCCAGCTTCCGGGGCAGCATATAGTTCCGGGCGTAGCCGTCGGAAATCTCGATCATCTGTCCCTTTTTGCCCTTTCCTTTTACATCTTGCAGCAGAATTACTTTCATTGTAACAGTCTCCTTAATCGGTATGATATGTACACCAAACAGCCGTTAAAACGGCGTTTGGCCTGGTTTATTCTTCGTAGAACTTATCAATGGACGCCACCAGCTCGTCCAGCGCTTCCTTGACGGTGGTGTCCTTCATCTGCGCCCCGGCTGTAGCGGTGTTGCCGCCGCCGCCCAGCGGCTCCAGAATCATCTGGACGTTGGCGCTGCCAATGCTTCGGGCGGAAATGATCACCTGATCCCCGTCCGGATAGAGGACGAAGGACGCGGTAATGCCGGAAATATTTAATAGCTCGTCCGCCGCCTGCGCCGCCAGCACCCGGGTCGTGGGGGTGTTCAGCGCCGCAATGGCGATCTCCTGCCGGTACAGGCGGGAGGATTTGATGATCTGATACTTCGCCATGGTGTCCTGGAAGTCGTTCTGCATCAGCTTCTTGACCTCCGTTGTGTCCGCGCCCAGACGGCGCAGGACGGCTGCGGCCTCAAAGGTACGCTCGCCGGTACGGACGTTGAAGAACTTGGTGTCCAGACAGATGCCCGCCATCAGGCTTTCCGCTTCGATAGGCAGCACGTCCTTCTTCTCCACGGCGTACATGAGCACCTCCGTCACCAGCTCCGCCGCCGAGGAGGCGTAAGGCTCGTGAAGGTTGACCACCACGGGGTTGACATAATCCGCCGCCCGGCGGTGATGGTCTACCACACAGACCTTGGAGATGGCTTCAAGCAGCGGTCTGCACTCCACCTGATCCGGCCGGTTGGTGTCCACCACCACAAGAATGCTCCGGTTGTCCGCCATCAGCAGGGCATCCTGCCCGGACACGAACACATCCCGGTATTCGGGAACCGCCTGAATTTCCTCGATCAGCTTTCCGGCGGCATTGTTTTCCAAGTCAATGACAATATTGGCCTTCTTCCCCCGCTTACGGCACAGGCAGCTGATGCCCATGGCCGCGCCCACGGCGTCCAGGTCGGCGTTCTTGTGTCCCATGATGAACACCCGTCCGCTCTGGCCGATCAGCTCCATCAGGGAATTGGCCGTCACACGGGAACGTACCTTGCTGCGGTAATCCGCTTCCCGGTTCCGCCCGCCGTAGAAATTGAAGTTGACCCGGTCTTTGATGACCGCCTGATCGCCGCCGCGGCTCAGAGCCATCTCGATGCCCAGCGCGGCAAAATCGTAGCTTTCCTCGAAACTCTCGCCGTCCACGCCCAAACCGATGGAAATGGAGGCGGGCAGGCCGGAGGAATTGACAATCTCGTGAATGTCTTCCAGCAGGGAGAACTTATTTTCCTTCGCCCGTTCTAAGTCCCGCTTCTCGAAAATGAACAGGAAGCGGTTGCGCTCCAACCGTCGAAGCAATCCGCTGTAGCCCTCCGTCCACCGGGTGATGGTCTCGTTGAGCTTGGCGTTCAGGGAGGAAATGGCGCTTTCCGTCAGGTTTTTGGTCAGTTCCTCGTAATTATCAATAAGAATGATGGCAACCACAGGCCGGGAGCGGATATACTCGTCCCGCACCTGATACAGCTCCGTCAGGTCGGAAAAGTACAGCACGCCCAGCATGGTGCCCCGGTTGTCCTCCGCCCGGATGGTGGTGCCGTATACCCGGTAGCGGCGGTTGCCCAGAACCGCGTCGTGGGGGCTTTCCGTTTTTCCGGCGGTGAGCCAGTCCAGCGTGAAGTCCGGCAGTACCTCTTCCAGCCGCAGCTGGGTCATGGTGTCGGCGTACCCCGTCAGCTCGCTGAAACGATGGTTGCCCCAGACGATGTCCCCGTCCCCCAGACGAACCATCACCGCAGGCAGGGGCGCTTCCCCGCCGCTGGAAGCTTCCAGCGTGTTGGAGGCCGACTGGATATACTGCTGAATTTTACGCTCCCGGCGTGTCCTGTCCAGAACGTACAATAGGAACGTGACCACCGTCACCGTCATTTCTCCGGCAGCCAGCCAGTAATGCCCCACCAGCAGCGCCGCGGCGCAGAAAGCGGCCATCACGAAAAAGTATGCACCCATCCCGGGTCTGAGCAGTCTTCCCAGCTTTCGATTCACTGCCAAACGTCCTCCTTCCGGCTGCGACCAGCCACAGATATCCATACTATACCCGATATTATAGCAAATCCAGCCAAAAGGTGCAACTCTTTTTCCGTCAAATCCGTAAAAAAGACCGCAAAAAAATTGTATACTTTTTCCCGGAATTGTGTTATACTATATGTGCCAGCGCCGGGGACGGGCTTTACCCGGGCATTTGGGAGACGCGGACGCGCTTCCCACAAAGACAAGAGGAAAAACATTGCAGGCGTTTTCTTGGGAGAAGGCGATTCGGGGCCGGATTCTGAGGGAAGCGGCTGCCTGCTTGTTGTGCCTTAAAGGCATTTTCATGTACATTTTGAAAGGAGTTATTGATTCATTTGGCAGAAAAACTGAAAATTATCCCTCTGGGCGGCCTTGACGAGATCGGCAAGAACTGTACCGTCCTGGAGTACGGAAAAGATATGATCGTGATCGACTGCGGCGTGGGCTTCCCGGAGGAAGACATGTACGGCGTCGATCTGGTCATCCCCGATTTTACCTATCTTGTGGCCAACCAGAAAAAGCTGCGGGGCATGTTCATCACCCACGGCCACGAAGACCACATCGGTTCCATCCCCTACGCCATGCGGGACTTGAGCTGCCCCATCCATGGCACCGCCATGACCTGCGGTCTTATCAAGCTGAAGCTGGAAGAGCACCGGCTGGCAGACAAGGTCAAGCTCGTCACCCACAAGCCCGGTGACGTAGTGAAGGCCGGATGCTTCACCGTGGAGTTCATCCACGTGAACCACTCCATCCCCGACGCGGTAGCCTTCGCCATCCGCACCCCCGTGGGTACAGTGGTATTCACCGGCGACTTCAAGATCGACCCCACTTCCCACGACGGCATGATGGACTTGGCGCGGCTGGGCGAGCTGGGAAATCAGGGCGTGCTGGCGATGCTGGCGGACTCCACCAACGTGGAGCGGCAGGGCTACACCCCCAGCGAAAACGTGGTCGCCGACAGCCTTGACCGGCAGTTCCGCAACTGCGACCAGCGGATCATCGTCACCACCTTCGCCTCCAACATGCACCGCATTCAGTCCATTCTCTCCACCGCCCAGCGCTACGGCCGCAAGGTGGCCGTCTCCGGCCGGAGCATGGAGAACATGCTGAAGGTTGCGCAGGAGCTGGGCTATTTGAAGGTGAAGCCGGGAACTATCGTGGACTTAGCTTCCATCAAGAGCCTGCCCAAGAATAAGATTGTCATTGTCTCCACCGGCTCTCAGGGTGAGAATATGTCCGCCCTGTACCGGATGGCGTTCAGCACCCACAAGCAGGTGGACATCACTGCCGGCGACCGGATCATTATTTCCGCTTCCGCCATTCCCGGCAACGAAAAGTCCATCAGCAACATCATCAACGAGCTGTACCGCAAGGGTGCGGACGTGGTGTATGAAAAGAGCGAGGGGCTTCACGTCTCCGGCCACGCCTGCCAGGAGGAGCTGAAAATCGTCCACGGACTGGTAAAGCCCAAGTTCTTCATCCCCGTCCACGGCGAGCAGCGGCATTTGCAGCTCCACGCCAAGCTGGCGCAGTCCATGGGCATGAACCCCCGGAACATTCACATCGGCGAGATCGGCACCGTCTTCGAGTTCACCGGCAAGACCTGCAAGGTCAACGGCACCGTCCCCGCCGGGCGTGTGTTCGTGGACGGCAGCGGCGTGGGCGACGTGGGCAGCGTGGTGCTGCGGGATCGCAAGCATCTTGCGGAGGACGGCATGATCGTGGTGTGCGTGAACCTGAGCAGCGAGGACGGCAGCATCATCACCGGCCCGGACATCATCACCCGGGGCTTCATCTACGTCAAGGAGTCCGAAGACCTGATGGACGAATTGAAGGAGGTCGCAATGGAGGCCATCGACCGCTGCCAGCGCAAGCGGGTGCGGGACTGGTCGGCCATCAAGTCCGCCATCAAGAACGACCTGAGCGGCTACCTCTATAAGACCACCAAGCGCAATCCCATGATCCTGCCCGTGATCATGGAAATCTGATAAAATCATAAATGCAGAATGAATGCACCTTCAGGGCGATTTCCCGCCCCGGAGTGCTTCATTCTGCATTTGCGTAGGGTGTATCTGAAAACTGGCGAAATGACCAGCAGCGAGGGATTTTTGTCCTGGGCAAGCCATTTTTCCGCAGGAATACTTGCTGTATTTCAAGGGAAAATGGCGCAGCACTGGGCAAAAAGACCCGCTGATTGGGCGTTTTGACAGTTTTCAGATACACCCTATATTCTGGAGAACGCCTATGCGCCATTATTTTGCCCCCATGGAGGGGCTGACGGACAGCGTTTACCGCCGTCTTCACCACAAGTATTTCCCCGGGGTTGACCGATATTATATGCCCTTCTTCTCCCCCACCGTCCACCGCCAGCTTACCCAACGGGAAAGCCGGGAATTGCCAGAGGCGGACAGTGTGAGCTTTGCCGCCGTCTCTCAGGTGCTGACCAAAGTGCCGGAGGATTTTCTCTGGGCGGCGGAGGTCATCCGCAACCGGGGCTATGACGAGGTCAACCTCAATCTGGGCTGCCCCTCCGGGACGGTCACCGCCAAGGGCAAGGGCGCGGGGATGCTGACAGACCCGGAAGCCCTCGATCGGTTTCTGGACGACGTGTTTTCCAAGTGTCCCATTGCCATTTCCGTAAAGACCCGGCTGGGAATGCACACGCCGGAGGAATTCCCGGCGCTGCTGGACATCTTCAACCGCTACCCCATCCGGGAGCTGACCGTCCATCCAAGGGTACGGCAGGAATTCTACAGAAGCCCCATTCATTTCGACTGGTTCGACTACGCCGTGGAAAACAGCCGAAACCGGCTCTGCTACAACGGGAATCTGTGCACCCCGACCCAAATCCGGGAATTTGAGGAAAAATACCCTCAGATCAATTCCGTAATGATCGGCCGGGGTCTGATCGGCGACCCCGGAATGCTCACCCCCGGCGGCACCACCGCGGCGGCTCTGGAAGCCTTTTTTGACGAGCTGCTGGAAGCCTACACCCGGGATTTCGGCGGCGCCCGAAACGCCATGTTCCGTCTGAAAGAGAACTGGTTTTACCTCCTGCGCCGTTTTGAGGGCAGTGAAAAGCTGGGAAAGCAGCTGCGGAAAACCACGGATGTGAATGTATACAAATCCATCACATCGGAAATATTCCACACGCTCCCTCTGGCAAAAGACCTTCGGGCGGATTGGTGATTTTCCTAGGGTCTATCTGAAAACCGGGAATATGACCAACAGCGAGGGATTTTTCGCCTGCTGAAGCCATTTTTCCGCAGGAATACTTTGTGTATTACAAGGGAAAATGGTGCACAGCAGGCGGAAAAGACCCGCTGTTTGGGCATGTTGACGGTTTTCAGATAGACCCTAATTGGAGTTCAGTATGAAAATGTTCAGGCGCACCCGCGGTTGATATGCTCCCCATAGAGTAGACACTCGAAATAACAAAAATTTCGAGGCAACA